>VOFJ01000399.1_pt1 | contig 284729 bp, 367 predicted proteins | sample 5384081 | NCBI WGS metagenome assembly VOFJ01 (sample SAMN12384729, study PRJNA508395) | human gut metagenome | isolation source: healthy gut I | host: Homo sapiens | reverse complement strand
CTAAAAAGCATTGTACATTCCTGAAAGACGCATTTGGCGCATCTTTCTCAAAGGTTTCTGATTCCATTTCCATCATTGGTGTTTTTAGTATAATATTCTTTTTCCGTGTATGTGTTTTTCGTGGGTAGGCATTCCTGTTTCTTCATCTGAACTTCTTCTTCCAAAGGTAGCTCATCCTGCCTTGTTCTTTATATTTTCAATGGCCGACAATTGTACAATCCGGTGAAGTTGGAAGCCCATCTGGTGCAGGTATTTATCAACCTTTTTTCTTTTGCCTACCCCTTGAGGCAAAGGAGAGGCGCTTCTGTACGATTTGTGTTTGTTCAGGATAAGGTTGGGCTTCGATGACGTGTCGGGATATAGTTTTCCCACGTCTGTGTGTGTATGAGGCCGGCTTCTTTTGAGGAACTTCCTCAGATTCCATTCCGTACGACCCGTTGGCTGGAAGCTTGGTGTTCAGGAAGGTAAAGTATATCCCATAAGGCTTGTAGTTTCTCTTGTGGACGGCTATCTTCTCATATTTCAAATAGATTTCCACGACTGGACACGCAAACAAGATGTCTATATATTGCAGAGGGCATGATCTTGATTCTGGAGGTTAGAGCCACGGCGGACGCAAAAAGTAATCACTATGCAGTACGATGTTTCAAAGCTCAACAGTTCAATGGCTTCTCAACTCGGCCTTGTCGGTGACCTTGACAGCTTCAGCGTTGTGTATACAATTGATAAAGACGGATACTGTACCTCAATGGAACAGACCGGTACAGCCACAAAGGACGGCGTACAAAGCAAGGTGGATTATCTTATGACCGTCAGCCATATGAATGATATTGCCTCGGTAAGTAAGCCGCAGGTACAGGAAAGTGCGGATAAGTCAGACGCAGAGTAAATTATAAGCATCGCCCGTAGGATAAGGCTACGGGCGATGTTTGTAAAAAAGTCTGTTGCTTTTATGTGCTTCTGCTATATCATTCAGCGTTGGCTATGATAATAAGCTACCGATAGTGCTATTTGTGAGATAGCACTTCTCGGGTTCGCTATTCAAATCAATGCACCTGTCAATATTAACGAGGGAAAGAACCAAAGAGACTAGGTGCAAGTCTGAGCCTCGCTTACGCAAGGCTCGTGCACTCCGCTAAAGCTACGCTGGACTTGACAGCCCAGTGTGAAGCAAAGCGAAACGTCCGAGTGCTTGCGTAAGCAAGACTCAGCCCTATACTCTTAGGTTCTCTCCCAAATCAGTTATTCCTCTTGAGCGACGTGAGGGCGGGAGCATTGCTAAAGCAATGCTCAGCGTGGCTCCCTCTTTCCTACTCACACCCCCACCCCGTCGGGGTGTTTGGCGGAACTTGTAAAACTACCTGAACATTGTATATCCTGTAAGTTCAGGAACGCTTAACGCTACACGTCCGCAGGTTAGTACATATATCTTAGGTTAGTAGCGTTTTTTTGAAGAGTCATTGTTAGAGCAGTTGCACTGGTACACTCACGAAATTATTAATACCTTATCGGTACGGAAACGGTTTTAAGCAGTGTTGGCGATATGTTTCACTGTGTGGGCTTTTTATAACAATCGGTTTATCGACAATCTGCGCCCGTAGGATAAGGCTACGGGCTTTTTTTGACGCTTTTTCCCGAATATAATCAAAAAATAAAACGAAAATTGTTGTGAAAATTTACAAAATAGCTTGATTTGCGTTCTTTTTTGGTAAAATTAAATAAAATCATAATGGCGGTACTGTGTATATCTGTAAAGCGATCATATTTCACTGCCTTTGATTTCAGTTATTTTAATTGCGTTGCCCCACTTTAACAGTTTACCACATTGAACTATTACATACATATTAGCCCAAGGAGGCGAATAAGGTGCAGTTAAACACCAACGGTCAGAAATTTATAAATATAATAATCGGCTTTTCACGGGATTTTCCCTTTACCGTAAACCCGGCGAACATTCCGAGAAAAACCTACCCTTCTCTTTTTAGAACTGATAAATCCCGATGATATTCCTCCGATAACCGAAATGTTCACCGATGTATCACAGGACGAGGAAAAGCGTTTTGAGGCGCATTGTCGTTTTATGGTGAACGATGAATATCACTGGTTTTTCCTTTCGTGCAAGGCGGTATATGCAGAGTACGGCAGGCCTGTGCGTTTTGAGGGAACGATGTGCGATGTATCGACCTACCTTGAAACAGCGGGTGACGACCTTGTATATAACGAATTCCGCAAAAAGCACAACATAAAGCTGTCCGAACTTAAAAAAAGGCGCACCGGTCTTGCCGATGTGCTTGATGTCGACTACCTTACAAGCATACAGCGTCCTTTTTGCCGTGCCACAGCTTTATTCCGCAATATTTGACGAAAAAGGAAAGCTGATATGTGCGCCGAAAAACACAGCATAAATCCCTTTCTCCCGATGATTTTGCATATCAGAAGAAAAAGAAAAATATCCGCATAAATCACCTTGTCAGCGGAACGTGGATACTGGGAGCGAAAACGCAGGAATTGCTCGATGACAACATTCAGCTGTGGGAAACGCTTGTACAGACAGTTTCCCGTATGGCGAACGCATTTGTTGTAGTTCTTTCGGAGATGGACAATTCGCAGAATGCAAACAAGCTGCTGGGTCAGAATGTCGAGGAGCAGATACTGCTGAATAATAATATCTACGCTATCATAATGCAGAGCAAAAGCGCAGATATTGCGTTAAACTCCGTCACAGAGCTTATAGGCGATTACTTTCACCTTGACAGGATAACCATAATCGACCGTGATGATTTTACTCAGGAACTGTGCTGGTGCAAGGATTACAAGTACCGCCACCTCCCTCTTGAAATAGACGGCGATACCGCACTTGACTGTGCCTCGATCCGTGATGATCTGAGCCTTACGTCATCGGCTTTTTTCGGATACGGATACCAACGACCTTGCAAAGTTTGGTATCAAGTCGTATGCTATCTTCAAGCTGATAAATTCGGGCACTTTTGACAGCCTTATAATGTTCCAGACGATTGAAAAGGAACATAACTGGACACAGCGTGAGCGTAAACAGCTCCGCAACATTTCACAGATAATCTCCTCGCTTATGATGCGTAAGGAAACGCAGGATAAGCTGGAGCAGTCGCAGAAGCGTATGCGTCAGCTTGCCTTTTATGACGCTATCTACAATATTCCGAACCGTGCAAGGCTGAACAAGGATCTTGACAAGATAATGAAGCGTAACACAAAAGGCTCGCTTATCGCTTTCAAGGTCACCAACACACGCACTCTGTCCGCAGTTTACGGTCACACCTATTCGGATATGCTGCTGCGCAGTATCGCTCAGTATCTTAAGGACCTGCCCGTAAAGGACATTGGTGTATATTATTTCACAAATGCGATTTTTTTATGCTTAATCTTCCGGATTGTACCGACAATGAAGCTAAAAATCTTGTCGAAATGCTGATACACCGTTTTTCAAAGCCGTGGAAATTCGGTGAGGATGAGCATTCAATCCATTGCAGTCTTGGCATAGCGTTCTATCCCGAAAACGGCGAGGATGCAGAGGAGCTTTGCAAGGCGGCAAGCACGGCAATGTACCGTGCAAGAGAATTCAAGCAGAACAGTTATGCCTTCTATTCAGGCTCGCTTGAGCGTACAAGGATGTTTGCGGCAAGCCTTGAACAGCACATAAGAGAATGTATAAACGACGGTATGAGAGGCTTTTCACTGCGTTTTCAGCCGTCCTTCAGTGCGGTTGACGGCAGTATAATCGGCTGTGAGAGCTTTGTACGCTGGCACGACGAGCAGTACGGCAATATTCCTAACTCAACCTTGTTTCCTATGGCTGAAAATCTCGGCTTATCCCACGTCATAGACGGCTGGGTAATGGAGCGTTCGTGCGAATTCTGCAAGGAGATACAGGACGCAGGCTTTGAGAATTTTACCGTCAGCGTAAATCTTACAGCAGGCGAACCGCAATCTGCCGAAATCGTAACTCAGGTACGTCACGCTCTTGAAGAAAGCGCACTCCCTCCGTCCTCACTGATACTCGAAATTCCTGTAAAGGCCAACATTTTCTACAGCGACAGCACCCATATCCTGCACGATCTGCGTACTCTCGGTGTAAATATTGCCATAGATAAATACGGCACGGGGAATATTTCGTTAAAGGTCCTCAGAAACTCATACGTCAACCTTGTGAATCTTCCGGCAAAGCTGTTCATGAATCACGAGGACGAATTTGACACTGAGCTTGTAAGCTCGGTCATCCATCTTGCAAAATGCCGTGAGCTTACCGTATGTGTAAAGGGCATTGAGGACAAGGAACAGCTTGATACCGTGCAGAAGTTCGATATTGACAGGATACAGGGCTACTACTGCTCACGTCCGCTGTCGCTGTCGGAAGCAAAGACAGTATTTACCGAAAGCATAAGAATAAAGGGATGCTGAGCGTATCCTGCAGTTTGCGTGCCGTAAGGCCGCAGGATATATTTTAATGTCACTTGTTGAAAAAAGTCGAAGAATTGTTGATAATTCTTCGGCTTTTTGTATTTAATTTGCAAATTTGATGTAAAGGACGCTTTTATTTGCAATTCGCTTGAAAAGAGCGCATTTTTCGAGTATAATATATTTATCTGTAATTGTAAAATCGACTGCGGCTGAAACCGCATTTATATTAAAAAAGGAACACAGCTTTATGAAACTTATTCTAAGCAAAATTAAGACCTATTTCGGAAAACTTGATAAGCTGCTGCTGTTCATGTGCATAGGCATTGCTTTCTTTGCCGTATTTATCCAGTATACCCTTTATGAAAACGATATAAGCTCGGCAGTTACCGCAAGCCAGTATAAGACGCAGATCATAGCCTTTATCGTAGGAATTGTAATAGCGATGGCACTGGCGGCAATCAACTATAAATATCTGGCGAAGCTCTGGTTTATATACGTTCCGCTGGCAATGGGGCTGACATTACTGCTGTTCACCCCTCTCGGAATACAGCGTGAAGGCGCAGATGATATAGGCTGGCTCGATCTCGGTATAATGACGATACAGCCGTCTGAGATACTGAAGCTTGCTTTTATACTCTCGCTTGCCGTTCATCTGTCAAAGGTCGAGGACAGAATGAACGAGCCGATACACTTTATCCTGCTATGCGTTCACGGGGCGATACCTACACTGCTTATAAGGCAGACGGGCGATGACGGCTCGGCTTTGGTATTCCTGTTCATCTTCATATGTATGATGTTTGCGGCAGGTCTTTCGTGGAAATATCTTGTAATGATAGCGGTGGCTATTCCTCCGGCTGTCTACGTTTTATGGAATTACCTTATGCAGCCGCACCAGCAGAAACGTTTTCAGGTACTGTGGGATGCACAGATGCAGGAGGACGAAGCACTGGGAATATATATGCAGCAGCGTGTGGGAAAAATAGCCTTAGGCTCGGGCGGACTTACAGGGCTTGGCCTTTCGGGAGGAGATTATACCTATGTTCCCGAAATTCACAACGACTTCATTTTTTCGTATATCGGAATGACTATGGGACTGCTCGGCTGTCTTCTGGTAGTAGTGCTTATAGCGACTCTGTCGCTTAAGATCCTGTCAAACGCAAGCGGTGCAAAGGACACTCTCGGCAGACTTATCTGCATAGGCGTATTTGCTCTTATAGTATTCCACACAACAGTAAATATCGGAATGGTACTCGGCATCGCTCCCGTTATCGGCATACCGCTACCGTTTTTCAGTGCAGGCGGTACATCGGGAATGTGTCTGTTTGTGGCGATAGGGCTTGTGCTGAGCGTAAGCTATCATAATTCGACCAAGTACAGAATGTTCTATACGGAAAAGGATTAAACTCCCTACGGGAGAAAAAGATAAAGCAGATAAAGCAAAATGAAAGGAAACGATCATGGCAAAAAAGACAATTCACACCCTTGAGGAGATTTATCCGGAAAGTGCTGTAGCGGCGCAGAGAAAAGATATGAAAAATCTGCGGAGGAATTCAGGGAGCATCTTCGGCGACAGCGATCAGCTTCGTTATTTTTCCGCACCCGGCCGTACAGAAGTCGGAGGCAACCACACCGACCATAATCACGGCAAGGTGCTTGCGGCAAGTGTAAACCTTGACGTTATCGCCGTTGTAGAACCAACAGACGACAACATCATCACGATAAAGAGCGAGGGCTTCCCCGAAGATTCGGTTGACATATCTGACCTTTCAGTTCACGAGGATGAAAAAAAAATTCATCTGCCGCTCTTATAAGAGGTGTTGCCGCCGGTTTCAAGAACAACGGTCTTACTATAGGCGGTTTCAAGGCTTACACAACATCAAACGTTATGAAGGGATCGGGTCTTTCGAGCTCTGCGGCATTTGAGGTACTTATAGGAAATATACTTTCGGGCATATACAACGCAGGCGGTATCAGTGCAGTGAAGATCGCTCAGATAGCAAAGTACGCCGAGAACGAATATTTCGGCAAGCCCAGCGGACTTATGGATCAGATGGCAAGCTCGGTAGGCGGTTTCGTTGCTATCGACTTCAAGAACACACAGGCGCCTATCATTGAGAATATCCCCGTTGATTTCTCGTCATACGGACACGCACTGTGCATAATCGATACAAAGGCAGATCATGCCGACCTTACAGACGAATATGCCGCTATCCCCCGTGAGATGAAGGAGGCTATAGCAGGCTACTTCTCCGCAGAATATCTGCGTGAGATCTCCCGTGCGGATGTAATACTCAATATGGGTATCTTAAGGCAGAAGTACGGCGACCGTGCCGTTTTGCGTGCGCTCCATTTCTTCGAGGAAAACGAGCGTGTGGACAAGCTGGTACATTCGCTGAGGCATCAGCATTTTGATGATTTCCTAAGCTCGATAAACGAAAGCGGAAACTCAAGCTACAAGTACTTACAGAATATTTTTTGCCGTTTCGGACTATACGCATCAGGCGGTAGGCATAGCACTGAACGTTGCGGAACACGCTCTTACAAGAAAGGGTGCGTGCAGAGTTCACGGCGGAGGTTTTGCCGGTACTATACAGGCATTCGTTCCGCAGGATATTTTAAAGAGCTTTATCGTTGATATTGAAAAGGTATTCGGTGCAGGAAGCTGTCACGTTCTTTCTATTCGTCCCGTCGGAGGTACTGAGGTACAGCTCTGATTCTAATTAGAGTGCGGGTCACATTGCAGAAATTATGGTGTGGAACAGACTGTCAGGGTGTTGATTCTATCAATTTCAATCCCCACCGTCTTGCAGACAGAAAAGATTGGATATAAAAAACGATTTTATATATCGCACAACAAAGAGAAATTTTTAAGTATTCGGCCTGTCTGCAAGCCACCTCCCCTTTTCGAGGGGAGGCAAGGGTGATAGTGCGGAGCGAGGGACGATAACGCTTTTGCAAAGGATGCGAAACCAACAGAGCGTTCATCAAAAGGCAAGGGCATTGGTGAAAAATAACACCGGGTAAAACAAAACAGCCCTTTCGGGCTGTAATGTATATCGTCAGATGACAAACTCCTCATACTCATACTTATGCAACTTGTCCACAAGGGCGGTTACGGCGATACCGTTTTCGAGGTATTCCTCGCTCAGCACCTTTCCGTGTGAGTGAAGAGCCGCCGCAAGTCCCGACTTGTCATACGGTATCAGCATTTCCATACGGCTTACCTTGTCGGTAAGATTATCTGATATGGCTTTCAGCAGTTCGTCAAATCCCGTGCCGTTCTTTGCGGAGATCATTACGGTATTTTCTGCGGGCGGCAGTTCATAATCAAGCTTGTCGCATTTATTGAGAACGGTTATTACCGGTATTTCGCCGCAGCCAAGCTCTGACAGCAGAGAAAGCGTTGTTTGTGCTTTTTCTCTTGCCTCAGGATCGGACGCATCGCAGACGTGCAGGATAATATCCGCACTTGCCGCTTCTTCAAGCGTTGACTTGAACGCTTCTACAAGGTGGTGAGGAAGCCGTCTTATAAGCCCTACGGTATCTACAAGCGTAAGACTTCTTCCGTCGGGCAGTTCTATTGCCCTTGATGTAAGATCCAGCGTTGCGAACAGCTTATCCTCCGCAAGAACACCTGCGCCTGTAAGTGCATTGAGCAGGGTCGATTTTCCGGCATTCGTATATCCTACGATAGCGCCGACGCATACGCTGTCTTTCTTACGGCGGCGGCGTGACAGATCACGGCGTTTTTCAAGCTCTTTAAGCTCATCGCTGAGTTTATCTATTCTGCGTCTTATGTGACGGCGATCGGTTTCAAGCTGGGTTTCACCCGTCCTCTCGTTCCTATACCGCCGCCAAGACGTGACAATGACGTACCTATTCCCATAAGACGTGGCAGACGGTATTTAAGCTGAGCCAGTTCAACCTGAAGCTTTCCCTCGTTTGTCACTGCTCTGCCGGCAAATATGTCAAGGATAAGCATTGTGCGGTCGATAACACGCACCGATGTTATATCCTCGATATTGCGTATCTGACTTGAGCTTAGCTCCATATCAAATATAATAAGCTGTGCGTCAAGATCCTTTGCGGCGGCACTGAGTTCTTCAATCTTGCCCTCGCCCAGAATTGTCGCACTTTCGATAGCAGGACGTTTCTGAATAATACGGCACACTGTCACCGCACCTGCGGTTTCAGCCAGTTCTTCAAGTTCGTCCATAGATATTTCCGCCCATCATATTCGCCGGTATCTACTCCTGCGAGTATGGCACGGGTCGATTCGTTTTCCTTTAAGATCGGATTGTTTACGGTTGATTCGTTCATACTGTTCCTTTCCGGTTTATAAATAATCAATAATAAAGTAAATTTATGCGGTAATCCGCAAAAGGTGGTAATCTTTATGAAGTTCAAAGAATACGACGTAATAATTGTCGGCAAAGGCGTTTCAGGTCTTTATGCCGCACTCAACCTTGACAGCAGTATGCAGATACTTATGCTCTCAAAGCGTGAGCTGACGCTGTGCAACTCGGCTCTCGCACAGGGCGGTGTCGCCGCTGTAATGGACACGTCAAACGACAACTACGAACTGCACATCAAGGATACTCTTATAGCCGGCGGCTACAAGAACAATATCGACAATGTACGCATACTTGTCGAGCAGGGTCCGAAGGACGTTAAGAATCTGCTCAATTACGGAGTTGACTTTGACAGAAAGCAGGACGGCTCTATCGACCTTACCCTTGAGGGCGGTCACTGCCGTCACAGAATCGCTCACCACAAGGACAGCACCGGCTTTGAGATAGTTACTTCGCTTATCGAGGGTGTAAAGAAGCTGTCCAATGTTACAATTCTTGAAAACACTCACCTGCTCGGTCTTACCAAGCGAGGCGACGATTTCCTGTTTGATGTGCTTCACGAAGGAAAGCACAGTTATTATACCACAAAGAACACCATACTTGCAACAGGCGGTATAGGCAGAGTTTACGATTATACCACAAACTCTGCGATAGCAACGGGCGACGGCATACAGTTTGCTTATAATATGGGGGCTGATATTCAGCATTTAAGCTATGTGCAGTTCCACCCCACAGCCTTTGCCGACCACGAAAACCGTGAGTGCTTCCTTGTATCCGAGGCGGTAAGAGGCGAGGGCGCATATCTGCTCAACTGCAACAAGGAACGTTTTATGCACAAGTATGAGCCTGAACGTAAGGAGCTTGCTCCCCGTGACGTAGTAGTTTCAAAGGATATGATGAAAGAGCAGAAAGAAACGGGCAGTGACAAATTCTATCTTGATATTTCGTACAAGGATCCCGAATTTATCAAAAACCGCTTCCCTATGATATATAACAAGGTTCTTGAAAAGGGCTACGATATGACCAAAGAGCCTATCCCGATATACCCCTGCCAGCACTATCTTATGGGCGGTATCGGAGTAAACGGACACGGCGCTACGAATGTAAAGGGTTTATATGCCGCAGGAGAATGTGCGCATACCGGCGTTCACGGCATCAACCGCCTTGCAAGCAATTCTCTGCTTGAGGCGCTGGTATTCAGCCGTCTTATCGCAGAGGACATAAACAAAGAACAATACCCACAGAGAGCTTGGAACGCTTGAGGCTGATTATCCCTCGCCCGACGGCAAGCCGCTCCCCTAAGGGGAATACGCACCGAGATAAGACACATAATGCAGCGTTCTTATTTCGTTGTACCCGACTACGTTGAGGCGGCAAAAGGATATAAAGCGTGTAACGGAGCTGAAGGATCTGCTCGATAACGGCGGTTTTGAGGGTAACTCCCGACTATATCGAAGCAAAATCACTGACGACAGTTGCTTACATAATCCTCAGCGAAGTAGTCGCAGAGGGAAAGGAAAAAGGGCATCATATAATGAAATTATTACAGTTTTACGTTGACGATCTGATAAAAAGAGCGATAACAGAGGATATAAACTACATAGACAGCACCACCGACCTGCTTATTGACGAGGACGATATTTCGGAGGCATATTTTGTATCAAAGGCTGACGGCGTTCTTGCGGGAATTGATGTTGCAATGCGTGTGTTCACATTGCTTGACGACACTATCGAGATGAATATTCATTTCAAGGACGGCGACGCTATAAAGAAGGGCGATGTTATCGCAGAGTTCAAGGGTCACACCTGCGCTATGCTGAAGGCGGAGCGTACAGCACTCAATCTTTTACAGCACATGAGCGGTATTGCAAGCTACACAAACAAGTGCGTAAAGGCAGTCGAGGGTACTGATGCTTCTATCGCAGATACGAGAAAAACACTCCCCGGCCTACGTCCTTTACAGAAATACTCCGTAGTGGCAGGCGGCGGAAGAAACCACCGCTACAATCTTACCGATGCGGCAATGCTCAAGGACAATCACATTGACGCATACGGCGGTATAACACAGGCTGTTACCGCTCTGCGTAAAAAGCGGGACATATGCTTCAGATTGAGGTCGAGGTGCGTAACTTTGACGAACTGAATGAGGCGCTTGCGGTAAAGGCAGACGTTATTATGCTTGATAATATGAACTGTGAGGATATGAAGAAAGCAGTAGAGATAACCGCAGGCAGAGCAAAGCTGGAAGCCAGCGGCAACGTAACGCTCGACAATATCCGTGACGTTGCACTGACGGGCGTTGATATAATCAGCCTCGGTGCGCTTACTCACAGCGTGACAGCTTTTGATATTTCGATGAAGTGGAAGAAAAAAGCATGACCAACTGTGATTGTTGCGTAAACTATGTTTATGATGATGAGTACGACTGCTACACCTGCCTTGTAAATCTTGACGAGGATGAAATGCGCCGTTTTATAACGGGCGACAACTACAACTGCCCGTATTTCAGAAACGATGATGAATACGAACTTGCAAAAAGAAAGCAGTAACGCTGAAAGGAAAAGCTATGACAAAAAGATACTGAGAGGCGACAAATCATATATCGGAAAGGCTGTCACTGTGACGGTTGACCGACCGATAGGCACACATCACCCAAAGCACCCTGAGATAGTATATCCGATAAACTACGGCTATGTCGAGGGGCTTCTCGGCGGTGACGGTGAGGAACAGGACGTATATATTCTCGGTGTTGATAAGCCCGCCAACAAGGCTGAGTGTGTTATCATCGCAACTGTCATGCGTACAGACGATAACGAGGACAAGTGGGTAGGAGTACCGTCTGAACTTGTCGGCTCTGAGCTTTGCTGTGAGTGCAATATAGTAAATGCCGTTCATTTTCAGGAGCAGTTCCACACCTCTGAGATATTCGCCTTATATGAAAAAAGACCTGCGGTGCGGTAATGTACACAGGAAGCGGCGATGACCGCAGATATTTTCTTATCAAGAACAACAGCGGTCATATCGGCTTTCCGAAGGGTCATATAGAATACGGCGAGAATGAGCGTGAGACCGCTCTGCGTGAGGTTTTTCGAAGAGTGCGGACTTGAAGCGGAATTAGATGAAGATTTCCGTGCGGAGTACACATTCCATACGCTTGACAACACCGAAAAGACAAGCGTATTCTTTGCAGGAAGGTTTGACAGGGATGCCGCCGTGAAGATTCAGCAGGAAGAGGTAATAGGCGACTGGCTGTTAAGCTACGGGGAGGCTATGAACAAGCTGAACTGGGAGCAGGACAAGGCGATTTTAAAAGCCTGCGAGGAATATCTCAATTCAAAGCAGAATTAATTATATATCTGTAAAAATACCCTTGCGAAACGTTTTGGAGTTTGCAAGGGGTATTTCTTTATATTTTTTGCATATAGAAAGGACGGGCAGAACCCGTCCTTTGAAAAAAAGCGTATTCAGCGCAGAACTTACTTGAGTTCGATCTTTGCGCCAGCCTCTTCGAGCTTAGCCTTGATTTCCTCAGCTTCAGCCTTAGAAGCGCCTTCCTTGATAGCCTTAGGAGCAGCTTCAACGAGCTCCTTAGCTTCCTTAAGACCAAGACCGCAAACGTCCTTAACTGCCTTGATAACAGCCATCTTAGCATCACCGAATGATGCGAGAACTACGTCAAATTCTGTCTTTTCTTCAGCTGCTGCTGCACCGCCTGCTGCGGGGCCTGCTACTGAAACTGCTGCTGCAGATACACCGAATTCTTCTTCGAGAGCCTTAACGAGCTCGTTGAGCTCTAATACTGATAAGCCCTTTACTTCTTCAATCATAGCTAAAATTTTCTCTGAAGCCATTTTAATTATCCTCCGTTAATATGTTTTCATTGTTTGTGTTACGGCAGGTTTATGCCGCCGATTTTGTCCGTACAGAAATTATTCTGCTGATTCGGACTGCTTCTTCTCGATTTCGCTTACTGCGATAGCGAGCTTCTGGATAGGGGACTGAAGCATAAATACCAGCTGTGCAAGCAGTGTTTCCTTTGTAGGAAGCTTTGCGTATGCAACAACTTCGTCCTTGCTGATGCCCTTACCGTCAACGAATCCCTTCTTGATTGAGAATGATCCGTTGCTTGCTTCTTCCTGCTTGTACAGGATCTTAGGAGCAGTTACGATGTCTTCCTCTGCGAGTGCGAGAGCTGTTGTTCCTTCGAGAACATCCTCAATACCCTCAACGCCTGCCATCTCAGCTGCACGCTTTAAAAGAGTGTTCTTAACTACGAAGTAGTCGATACCTGCCTCACGAAGTTCCTTTCTCAGAACTGTGTCATCGGCAACTGTGATACCGCTGTAATCAACGAGCACACCGCAAGCGGACTTCTTGAGCTTTTCAGCGAGTTCAGCAACGTAATTCTGCTTTACCTGTAAAACTTTCTCACTAGGCATATTGTTTTCTCCTTTCGTGATTTACTGTTCGTAAAAAGGAAAAACATTTAATAAAAATGCCCTCCTCTGTAAGACAGAAAAGGGCAGAAAATTCAGTATTCTTCCCATTCCTCGGCAGGTGAGCATATGCTCGTTAGCGGTAAACCGACCTGCTGTCTTTAGAACAGCGTGATTATTATATCATATTAAAATGCGGTTGTCAAGTAGTTTGACGTAATTTTTTATTTGTCTATATGTGAAAAACACGGCGGGAGGGTTTACGGCTGTCAAAACGCCGATTGACCGCACACCGAAGAAATACCGGAATGCTTATGAAAACGATTATCGTAGCAGGTATGAATAAAGCCGTTCACAGAGCCGTTTTTCAGCTCTGCGAACGGCTTTTAGCTTATTGCGGGGATAATGACACTTATCGGAGTAATCTTATTTAATCAATCCGTATTTGCAAGTGCCGATATACTTGAAGCCATCCGATGATACCCGGTACAGCAGAATTGTGTTGTTATCGTCATTGGGATCTACATCTGTGTCATCATTCCAGACGTATGCTCCGACATAACCGTAATATATATTTGTCGTGCCGGTTTCCTTCTGTATCATAGACGTATATACCGCTCCGTTTCCGGTCATACTGATAATATCAAACATTCTGTCGTATTTGTTTGTTTTTGATGCCGCCTTTCCGCTCTTTATATCGGCAATATCAAGCTCATCAAGATATGTAAGGGATAAGGTCTTATTTTTCAGCGGCTTGTTGTTATTGTCGGTAATAAAGCAGCTTTCTTTATGCGGGTCTATTGAAATATAACCGAATTTGTCGTAATTATCCCTTGTCACAGGCTGAGTGACCGTTATTACGGAATCCTCGGCATATTCGCCGGTCACCTTTTTAAATTCATCGTAGCCGACATACGGCTTTGTGCATTTTATGGTTTTATCGCCATTGCTGAACGACACTTCACGGTAAACAACATCGGATATGTTGTAATAATCCTTGTTATTTATTCTGAAATGCAGGGTGTTGCCGCTTCCGTTTGCATAGATTTTTCTGACGCAACCGTCCTCGCCCTTGCCGTAATCCTTTATCACAGCTCCTGTAAACCATCCGTCTGTGATATCTGTGTCGCAAAGCTCATATTTCTTACCGTTGACTTCCATGCTTTCATAATACATATCCGCAAGGTCAGACAGGGTGAAATCGCTTGTTTCGCCTACGACCTCAAATTTTCCGGCAGAGAGCGTGCCGTTAGTCAGGTCTACATTTATAACGCTGTTACTGCTCTTTTCGGTTACGGTGAATACCGTAAAGCCGTTGTCGCCGGTAGGCTTCATCATAGGACCGCCTATAACGTATGTGCCGTAATCAAGGCTCTTGAAGGTGTAATCACTGCCGTTTGTGTTGATATACGGTACTTCCGAAATTTTGAGTTCTTTTTTTTTATTTTTATAACTTCGTTGTTTGTAAGGAATGCCTTGTCGACCTTATAATAAAGCAGCATACCCTTATCGAGATAGGCGGCACTGCCTTTCATTCTGAGAGTAACATTTTCTGCCGTGTCCGACGGTGCGGGGGCGGGCTTTACAGTTGCCGATGTTGTCGGTGCTTTTGATGTTGCGGTGGTTGTCGTGGTTGCGATGGTTGTTGTGGTTGCGGTAGTCGTTGTGGTTGTTGTGGTTGTTATTGCGGTGGTCTGAGGTGCGGTGGAAGTTGCGGGAACTGTTGTTCCTGCTTTGGTTTCTTCGGGCTGAGATAAGTTGTCGCTGTCACCAGCCACAGAGGTTATATCAACGGTTTTTGCGTCTGATTCTATTTCGCTTGCCATTCCGCAATTATACATAAAATTATCGGAGTATGCGTTTACGTCCATAAAAATCGTATTATATATCTCAACAACTATACGAAGTTTTCCGTCAACATATTTCATAGGTATATATTTAAGCTCAAACGTTTTGCTGTCGTTATTGCCCTCTTTTTGCGGTAAGCGATAACAGTATCAAAGAATTATGGCTTTCATCGGTATAAACAGCCGCACAATACTGTGTATGCGCTGAGTAGGGTTCTGTTATCGGAAGCTCTTTGCCGATATTTATACCGAAATTCGATTTTATGTTATTTTTATCCGCCGGCTGAATGTAATCGGGGCAGTAATCATAAAAATAAACTTCCGTGAAATTATCTGAGTAATTTCCCGTATATACCTGTGATACGGTGTTTATAAATTCCTCTGAGGTGTCAAAACCGAAATACGCTTTGTCGGCATAATAAAAACGTTCATTTTCATAATAGCCCGTGCCGACAAAGCAGTTGGCACTGTTGTTTTTGAAGCTTTCAATTTCCTGTACACTCATATCCGAGGATATGCCTACCGCCGCATTGCTGTCGGGAAGAACGATATATTTGTTTGTGATGTCAATTGCATTATCGAACAGCTTAAGCATTTCACTCTGAACCTGCTTATCCGTGCAGAAAAGACTGTCAAAATCATCAGCCGCATTGATTTCTGTAGTATCTATGGTCGGTGTATTATCTATCCTGCGATAAGTTATTTTTCCGAGCTGTGCCCAGAATGTCTTGTCATCAACAAAAGTCATTCCGCTCTTTTCGGAATGTACCTTTGTGTTTTCCGAGGGTGTAATAACACTGTCGGCGGCGCTGTTGTCGCCTATTGATACGTTTATAGGTCCGCCCTGATTGTTTGTTACCGCAAAATGTATACCGACACCTGCCGTGCCTGCGGCGACAACTACTGCGGCGGCCGCTGCGGCATAACGTTTTATCTGCGGTATGAAGCTGCGTTTCTTGTCGCTTTGCAACAGCCTGTCAAGACCGTTTTTCTTCTGCTCGTCTGTAGCGTTTACTTCATCGAATGCCTGTTTAATTGTCATTTTATTCAACGCTCCTTTCATCACCGAGGACATTTCTCAGCTGTTCTCCTCGCTTTCTGCAATCTTGTGCGGACCGCAGAAGAGCTTATATGCAACATCTGTCCTATTTCTTCGCTTGAGTATCCGTCATAATAGAACAGATACACAGGTATTTTCAGCTTGTCGGGCAGTTTTGAAAGCTCGCTGAGAAGCTCTTTTGCTTCATTGCTTATATTGCTGTCGGGAATATTGTCGTTGAGCGGCTCGTTTTTTCTGCACGCCGCCTTGAGCATATTCTTGCAGATATTTGAAGCAACACGGATAAGCCATGCTTTTTCGTGGTTTTCGCTTTCAAACTGTTTTCTTGTTTCGATTGCTTTCAGAAAAGCGTTATGTACAGCGTCTTCTGTATCCTGTATATTTTTCATATACATATAGCACACCCTGTAGAGAGTGTCGAAATTGCGTTCATAAAGCTCTCTTATGCTCTCGGAAGAATAATCTGACGTCATAAATCGTTCCCCCTGAGTTTTTCTCTTTGAATGTAATACAACTGACAGATGTGGTTTTGTCTGTCGGAGAATAAAAAATGCGGTTGAAAGTTCAACCGCAAAAAGGACGGGGAAAACCCGTCCTTTATATCATCTTTTTCTTCTCTGAAGTACGCTTCACCGAGCGCCTTAGGCGGCTGATTCTCTTTCTTCTTTCTCATTGCTATGAAAATCAGCACTATAATGGTGGCGATGTAAGGGAGCATTGTTAAAAACTGCGAGGGTATCTGTATCTCCCAGCCCTGCATCTTGTAGTTTAAACCTCTCAGCATACCGAAAAGGTAGGCGGCGAATATCGCCTTGAGTGGATTCCATGTGCTGAATATGATGAGAGCAACGGCTATCCAGCCTGCGCCTGCCGTAACGTTATCCTGCCAGGTTGTCAGGAATGCGGTTGACAGATAAGCACCGCCGAGTCCGCAAAGGAAACCGCCGAGCAGAATATTTATATACTTATGGAGCGTAACATTTATGCCCGAAGCATCAGCCGCACCGGATTTTCGCCAATCGCCCCTTACATATAGTCCAAGCTTTGTCTTGTTGAGGTAGAAATACGCAAGCACGGCTATGACAAGTCCGAGCCATACATATATATCCTGCGAGAAAACAGCCTCGCCGAGAACGGGTATCTTGCTGAGAACAGGTATTTCTACAGGGCGGAATGCCGAGCTTACCGACTGGGGTATCTGTTCGCTTGATACCCAGCCGCCTATAAGACCGGAAACGCCCGTGCCGAATATAGTCAGCACAAGACCGGTAACGACCTGATTTCCTCTGAGCGTGACGGTTATAAAGGCATATATAAGCGCACCTGCCGCACCCGCAGCACCTGCCGCCAGCATAGCGAGCAGAGGATTTCCCGTAGCACACGCAACTGCGAAGCCGAGCGACGCACCCATAAGCATCATACCCTCGACACCGAGGTTCATATGACCTACCTTTTCACAAAGTATACCGCCGACAATGGCAAACAGTATCGGAGTACCTGTCTGAATGGCAGTCTGTAAAAACAGGACCTATCTGATGAAGAATCTCCATTATTCAGCCTCCTTTACTGCGGTATGCTTGCGAAACGATATTTTATAGTTTATAAAGAACTCACACGCAAGAACGAAGAATATTATGACGCCCTGCATTATTTCCGTAATGGACGAGGGTATTTTCATTACCTGAAGCGAGCTTCCGCTCTGGAGAAGTATCGAGAACATAAACGACGCAACCACGATAACGGGCGGCTTCAGCTTTGCAAGCCAGGCGGTGATTACCGCAGTAAAGCCAAGACCTGCCGACATCGAATCGGTTATCGACTTCTCAACGGCGCTCGACTGCATAAAGCCTGCCATTCCGCAAAGACCGCCGGAGATAAGAACTGCAATCACCAGTATTTTAACTGTATTCATACCGGCATATTTTGCGGTGGTTTCGCTTTCGCCGATAACGTCTATCTGATAGCCGAGCTTTGTGTAGCGGAGCAATATCGTCATAATAATTACGAGTACCAGCATTATTATCCAGCCTGCGTGAATGCCGAATACATCGGGCAGTACCGCATTTTCCGAGAAGTTAGGCACCTTTGCCGCACCGAGTGCCGCAGGGTCTTTCCACGGGCCGTATTGCAGATAACTTATAAAGGCTATTGCTATATAGTTCATCATCAGCGTTACAAGCGTTTCGCTCGCACCGAATCTTGCCTTGATGACCGCAGGGATAAGCGCCCATAAGCCGCCGCAGACAAAGCCTGCAACGCACATAAGCGGTAAAAAGGAGTATAGGCGGCAGATCGGGACACATAAAAGCCATTGATGCCGCACCGAATGCGCCCATATAGAACTGACCCTCAGCGCCGATATTCCAGAACTTCATTCTGAACGCTATGGCTATGCCGAGCGAAAGAGTGGTAAGCATTATCGTTTTGTTCATAACGTCCTTGAAACGCTTGAACGGGGTCTGTATTATTTTGCCGAAAACCTTGAAAGGATCATAACCCATTATGGCAAGAACAATGCCGATAAATATCAGCGACAGCACGATAGCGCCTATTCTTATAAGAACGTCAACGAGCTTTGATGTGCCTTTCTGCCGCTTTGAAATCTGTATCATGCTCATACGGCCTTCTCCTCTCCCTTGTTGATATGGTCGCCCACCATCATAAGACCTATGTCTTCCTTAGTGACGGTCGTGGGGTCTACTATGTCGATTATCTCACCGTCGTGTATTACCATAAGTCTGTCGGAAATGCTTTTTTCAGCACGTCAAGGTCCCCGCCTATGAACAGCACGGCTACGCCTTTTTTTTTCTTCTGCTCGTTTAACATATGATATATATTGTATGACGCACCTATATCAAGACCTCTTACGGGATAAGCGGTTATAAGCACCTTGGGCGAGAGCCATATTTCTCTGCCGAGAAGCACCTTCTGTATATTGCCGCCGGACAGCTTCTTTACCGTGTAGTTTACCGACGGGGTGTAAATATCAAAATCATGTACTATCTGCTCTGCGAGCTTCTTTTGCAAACTTGCTGTCTATGAATGGGCCTGGATTATGATTATAGGACTTTAAGATAACGTTGTTCGTTATGCTCATTCCTGCCACAAGACCCATACCGAGTCTGTCCTCCGGAACAAAGCTCATACTGATGCCCTTGCGGATTATCGCTCTGGGATCGAGTCCCTTTATGCTGTCGCCGTCAAACTCAATATCGCCGTCGGTCATTTTGTCAAGACCTGCGATTATCTCGCAAAGCTCCTTCTGACCGCTTCCTGCTATGCCTGCGACACCGAGTATCTCACCGCCGTATACGTCAAAGTTCACGTTATCAAGCACGTTTACGCCGTCTGTGTTTTTCTTCGTGAGATTTTTCACGGAAAGCATCGGCTTTGCGTTATAGTCACAGCACTGCGGACGCTCTATTTCAAGAGTTACCGCCTTGCCGACCATCATCTCGGTAAGCTGCTGAGGGGTCGTTTCACTCGTCTTTACCGTACCGATACATTCGCCCTTACGCAAAACGGTAACACGGTCGGAAATGTCCATAACCTCCGCCATCTTATGAGTGATAATGATTATCGTACAGCCCTGCTCCTTCATCTTTCTGAGAATAGCAAACAGTGCGGTTATCTCCTGCGGGGTAAGCACCGCTGTAGGCTCGTCAAGGATAAGAACGTTTGCTCCTCGGTAGAACACCTTCATTATCTCTACAGCCTGCTTTTCGCTGACAGACATATTGTATATCTTCTTGTCGGGGGTAACGTTAAGACCGTATTTCTCGTTCAGCTTGTTCACATGGTGAGCCATGCGCTTTTTCGATGTGACAAAATGCTTTATATGACCCATTACCACGTTTTCTGCGGCGGTCATTACATCGACTAACTTGAAGTGCTGGTGTACCATACCGATGCCTGCCTTTATAGCATCACCGGGTGAGCCGAAGTGCATCTTCTTACCGTCAATCGAGATAGTACCGCTGTCGGGCGTATATATGCCGCTGAGCATATTTACAAGGGTACTCTTGCCCGAACCGTTTTCGCCGAGCAGGGCAAGTATCTCGCCCCTTGTATACGTCAACGGAAATATCCTTGTTTGCGTATACCGAGTCAAACGATTTGGTTATGTGTTCAAGTTTTATATAAGGGTCTGCCATATAACCTCCTTGAAAATAGCGATTTGTCTTTTTAAAACATCGCAGATATTCCGGTGCTTTAAAAAGACAAATCGGGCAGTCGCAAAGGACTGCTCGTATTGTCTTTAATAGTCTTAAGATTCTGTGACCTGTAGATTATGCGGGGATAGTACCTGTTACACCCTTTACAAACCAGTTCATGTTCCAGATCTCGTCGTCTGTCATCTTAACGCCGTCTTCAACCTTCTTGTTGCCTTCCTGGTCGTAAAGAGGACCTGTGAAGGGTTCGAGTGTGCCGTCGATGATAGCCTTCTTAGCTGCATCGACCTTTTCCTGTGTGCCTTCTGCGCAGAGGTCTGTCAGCTTGTCAAGGTATGTCATGTTAGCGGCAAGACCTTCCCAGTATGCACGGCTTGTCCATGTACCGTCCATAGCCTTCTTTACATCGTCTGTGTAGAATGTCTTCCAGTCGAAGCAAGCGGCTGTGAGGTAAGCCTTGGGAGCAGCGTCTGATGTGGGGAAGTTGTAGCCGATGCAGTATGCACCCTTTTCTTCAGCGGCAACCTGAGGAGCTGTTGTATCCTGGTGCTGTGCGATAACGTCAACGCCCTTGTTCAGAAGCTCCAGAGCTGCCTGCTTTTCAACGGAGGGGTCGTACCATGTGTCGGTGAATACGACTTCTACCTTAGCGTCGGGGTTTACAGACTGTACACCGAGTGTGAATGCGTTGATACCACGGATAACCTCGGGGATACCCTTAGCGGCAACATAACCGATGTAGTTCTTCTGTGTCTTCATACCTGCAACGATACCTGCAAGGTAACGAGCCTGATATACCTTACCGAAGTAGGTTGACATATTATCTTCTGTCATATAACCTGAGCAGTGAAGCAAACTTTATATCGGTATGCTCCTTTTTGCCATCTGGTCTGTACCTTCCATAAAGCCGAATGAGTTTGTGTAGATAAGGTTGCAGCCTTCATCAATAAGCGTCTGGATAGCTTCTCTTGTGTCAGCAACGGTTTCGGGTACGTCCTCAACGTAGAAGGTCTTTACACCCATAGCCTCAACTGCAAGTCTGCCTGCATCGTGAGCCTGTGTGTAACCGCCGTCATTGATCTTGCCGATGTAAACAAAGCCTGCTACAACATCGCTCTTGGCTGTGCTGTCGCCTGTGCTCTGTGCGTCGGAAGTCTTGCTTTCATCCGTACCGCTTGTTGCGGCATTGCCAGAGCAGCCTGTGAGTCCTGCTGTAAGTGCGCAGGTTGCCGCCAGTAAAATGGCGATAAGTTTCTTTTTCATGTTTTTCCTCCCTATTAAAACAGTAAAAGATATATTAACGGCATTTTGCCGCTAAATACGGTTTTTACGGCTCAGTGTCTGAAAATACAGCCGCCGTCAACGCTCATCGAGTCAACTATTGCGAGCGATTCAACCCTGATGCCTTTCGAGCGGACAAGGTCTCCGCCCTTCTGGAAGCCCTTTTCTATAACGATACCTGCGCCTGCTATACTTGCGCCTGCACCCTTTACTATGTCGATAAGACCGAGTAAAGCACAGCCGTTTGCAAGGAAGTCGTCAATTATAAGCACGTTGTCATCGGGCGACAGGAACTTCTTGCTGACTATTACGTTATATGTACGCTTGTGCGTAAAGCTCTCGATAGAGGTCGAATAAACCTCGCCGTCTATGTTTACGCTCTGCGCCTTCTTTGCAAATACGACAGGACATCCGAAATACTGCGCCGTAACGCACGCAATGCCGATGCCCGACGCTTCTATAGTCAGTATCTTGTTTATGCTCTTGTCGGGGAACAGTCTGCGGAACTCCTTGCCGATCTCGTTGTAAAGCTCAATATCCATCTGATGATTGAGAAAGCTGTCGACCTTGAGTACGTTTCCCTCTTTTTACTATACCGTCCTTGTTTATGCGTTCTTCCAGTAACTGCATTTTACATTTCCTCCGTTTATTTCAGTAATTCACGTCCCATAAGTACGCCCATTACAGACGCCATCATAAGTCCTCTTGTCCAGCCGCTTGAGTCGCCTAAGCAATGCAGTCCCTTTACGTTCGTGTTGAAATGCTCGTCCATCTTTATACGGTTGCTGTAAAATTTAAGCTCGGGTGAATATAAAAGCGTTTCACGGCTTGCAAAACCGGGAACGACCATATCCACAGCCTTTATGAAATTGATAATGTTAGTCATTGTACGGTAAGGCATAGCCGCCGTGATGTCGCCTGCAACCGCATCGGGCAGGGTGGGTCTTACGTTGGAGAAATTAAGCTCCTTGGGCCATGTACGCTTTCCGTCAAGAATATCTCCGTAACGCTGTACAAGAATGTGACCGTTACCGAGCATATTGGTAAGCTCGCCGACCTTCTTCGCATATTCGATAGGCTGGTTGAACGGTACGCTGAAATTGTGCGAGCAAAGTATAGCAAGGTTTGTGTTGTTGCTCTTAAGCTCTTTATATGAGTGACCGTTTACAACGGCTAAATCGTTGTCGTAGTTCTCCTGGCTTACAAATCCGCCGGGGTTCTGGCAGAATGTACGCACCTTGTTCTTAAACGGCAGAGGATAGCCGATGAGTTTTGACTCGTAAAGGACGGCGTTTATCTCCTCCATTACCTCGTTTCTGACTTCCACTCTTACGCCGATGTCAACAGTACCCGGTGTATGCTCTACATTATGCGCCTCGCAGGTCTTTTCGAGCCAGTCTGCGCCCTTACGGCCTGTTGCGACTACTATCTCGTCGCCGTATATGGTTTCCTGTTCGCCGCCGTCACGGGCATTTGAAATGATAACGCCCTTACATACGCCGTCTTCTATTATAATATCCTCGCAGTTCTTGCCGAACAGCACCTCAACGCCGCTTTCGATAAGATACTTTTCTATCTTGAAATAAAGTTCGTGTGCCATTTCCGTTCCTAAGTGACGGATAGGACAGTCAACCAGCTTCAAGTTTGCGTTTATGGCTTTCTTTCTTATATCTCTTATCTTGTCGGGGTCGCTTACGCCCTCAACGTGCTTATCCGCACCGAATTCAAGATATATCTTGTCTGTGTAGTCGATGGTTTCCTGTGCAAGCTCCTCACCGATAAGCTCGGGGAGCGTTCCGCCGACCTCGCACGACAGCGACAGCTTGCCGTCCGAGAATGCGCCTGCACCCGAAAAGCCCGTTGTGATATGGCAGTAGGGCTTACAGTTCATGCAGTGCTTTGTTTTTGCCTTAGGACAGCTCCTTTTTTTCTACCGAAGCACCCTTTTCTATTATCAGAATTTTTTTGTCTGAGCCGTTTCTGACCATTTCAATTGCGGTGAAGATGCCCGCAGGTCCCGCTCCGACAATTACTACATCGTATTTCAATTATTTTTCTCGCCTTTCCGCTTTGCAACAATAAGGCGTTTTACCGCTCCTTTGCAGAAAAACGCCGAATTTACATTAATATAATTATTTTGACACAATTCGAGCCTAAAGTCAATATCAAACCGACACAAAAATGAACTTTTGTGAATAATTTTTATGCCACTTCCGGTAAAGCGAAGAATATAGTACAATTTACAGCTAATTTAGCACAATACAGTAAAATAATGCAAGATGTGCTTGACAAAAAAAACATAATATGCTATTATAAAGGTAATAGCAAATGCAATGCTTTAGCAATGCCTGCAAATTGAAAGGAGTCCACTTTATGACCAAGATCGGAAAACGTATCATTATCATCGCAATACCTGTGGCAGTATCAGCCGTTTTGCTGTTATCATCTGTCTTTTCTGCGGCAAAATTCAATACCTTCAACTGTTTTTCTTCGTTCCCTGCATTTTTCGGAATTATAAGCGGCTCGGAGAATGCGACAGAGATAGACAGCGGAAAAATTATAATGTGTCCGCCTGCGGATTCTGTTGAAAAGCTGGCAGATTATCTGAAAGATAAAGGCATTGAGCGTGACCCCGAAAATGATATGGGCGGCAGGATCGGCTTTATCGAAAACGGTGAAAAAATTCAGTTTGCATCCCGTATAAACGGTTATTACGGGTTGTTTACAAGAGTGTAAGGCGATAATAAAATTTGACAGCTAAACTGTGTCTGTTTCAGGCACAGTTCAGCTTGTAGAAAAAGTCTATTGTTGAAATAAACTTCTGATTTATTATCCCTATCCCCTTTAGGACACTCTGATGGCTTTGCCTCTGTGCAACTGTGGTCGTTTGTTGTCGGTGCGTCCTGCACCGACTTTGTTCGACCACTTGTAAGCATCCGTGCTTAAAGCTTGGTGTGTCCTTATTTCGGCATCCTTGCCGAAAACCCCTTCCCCTCGTGAAAGGCTGTGTATGCTTGGTTGGCTCTGCATCGTGCAGAGCCTTTGGGCATACACGCCCGGCATCCGTGCCGGGGCTGAGTGTGGGGCTGCCGCCCTCACCCCGCTTGGGGCTGCGCCCAAAGCAAGGACGCTTTGGTTGCTTGCCAAAAGTTTTGCACGATGCAAAACCAACATAGCAAGCAACGCTAAACACCCATTTTTAAAAATTATATAGGTTTATCGACAGTCTAAACTGTGTCTGTTTCAGGCACAGTTTTTGTTTTTTGCAGAAAAACTCTTGACAATAGTCCGAAATCGGATTATAATATCTCTCAGTCCGATTTCGGACTTAAACATTTGCCGACAAGGAGAATCAGCTTGGATAATAAAAACAACAGAAAAAAACTGTATGAATATAACAATGTACTGAAATCAATAGATGATTGCTACAGGAATATAGCAAAGCGCTACGGTTTTTCGGAAGCGGCTTTCTGGACGCTGTACACACTGCGTATGGAGCCGGGCAGCATAACGCAGAGCGATGTCTGCACCGTGCTGTGTCAGCCTAAGCAGACGGTAAACTCCGCACTGAAAAAGCTTGAAAGCGAGGGGTATATAACGCTTACTCCGGCAGGTGCGCACACAAAGAATATCAGCCTTACAAAAAGCGGAACAAAGCTGTGCGAACAGACGGTAGATAAGGTGATAGAGGCGGAATGCGCCGCACTCGGCAATATGACAGATGAAGAAAGCGAGAATATGACTGCGCTTATGAAGCTGTACAGCGTACTTCTTAAAAGTCAGACGGCGAAAATATAAAGATACAAAAGGAGAACAAAGGGAAATGAGCAAGATAAAACTTTCGGATCACTTTACAGCAGGACGGCTTTTCAGGTTTGTACTGCCGTCGGTGGCTATGATGGTGTTTATATCCATATACGGCGTGGTTGACGGCTTTTTCGTATCTAATTTTGCCGGCAAGACCTCTTTTGCATCTATCAATCTTATAATGCCGTTTGTAATGATACTCGGCGGTGTTGGCTTTATGGTCGGCACGGGCGGAACGGCGCTTGTTTCTCAGAAGCTCGGCGAGGGTGACGAAAAGACGGCAAAACGCTATTTCACAATGATGATAATGCTGACGGTGATACTCGGTGCGGTACTCACAACATTCGGTCTTATCTTTACCGAAAACGTTGCGGTGTTCTTCGGCGCAACTCCCGAAATGCTGGGCGACTGTGTGCTTTACGGCAGAATAGTAATATCCTTTACAACGGCTTTTATGCTCCAGAACGTATTCCAGAGCTTTTTCATTGCCGCCGAGAAGCCTAAACTCGGACTTATTTCAACTATTATGGCAGGCTGTACGAATATCATACTTGACGCTGTATTTGTAGGTCTTATGGGCTTTGGCGTTGCAGGTGCGGCATTTGCTACGGGCATCAGCGAATGTGTCGGCGGAATATTCCCTCTTATCTACTTTCTCCGTCCGAACTCAAGCATACTGCGTCTTACTAAGACAAGGCTTGAGATAAGACCGCTCCTGCGTGCCTGTGCGAACGGTTCATCGGAACTTATGTCGAGCATTTCCTCATCGGTCGTAAGTATAATCTACAACTTCCAGCTTATGAAATATATAGGCGAAAACGGCGTTTCGACCTTTGGCGTAATGATGTATGTGCAGTTTATTTTCATAGCGATATTTGTCGGATATGCTATCGGATGCGCACCCGTGATAGGCTTCAACTACGGAGCGCAGAACCGTTATGAACTGAACAATATGCTCAAAAAAGAGCCTTTGCTTTGCGGCGATAGCAGGAGTAACGCTTGTCGCATTGTCGGCGGTGCTTGCAAGCCCTCTCGCAAAGTTATTTGTCGGCTATGACGCAGAGCTTTACGAGCAGACACGTCACGCTTTCAGGATATTCTCGCTGTGCTTTTTGCTTGCAGGCTTCAATATATTCACGTCATCGTTCTTCACCGCACTCGGAAACGGCGCTATCTCTGCGGCTGTGTCGTTTATGAGAACGCTTATATTCCAGGTTTCAAGCATCCTTATACTGCCCCTTATTTTCGGTGTTGACGGTATATGGATGGCGAATGTTGTGGCGGAATTTTTCGCTTTCCTGCTGTCGCTGATGTTCCTTATCGTAAAGAGGAAGAAGTACGGATACTGGCAGAAGAATGTTGCTTTGCCGGCTGAACCTGAATCGGAAATGACAAACGAAAACGCAGATTAAACGGTTATATAAAGCAATATAGAGCGGCGGCTCGGTATGTTACCGGGCCGCCGATATTATTAAGGTCATTTTCTGAAAACAAACAAATATTCATGAGCAATAAGCAGAAAATTGTACTTTACACTGTTGGTTTTCCAATATCCTGTTGCTCTACAGTTATGCTGTTCCTTGATAATAAGCTCTTTGAGCGTAAAACCTGCGTCTTGAAAAATCTTCATGACATCAAAGCTCATGGGGATCATGCAACCCTTTTGACGTGTATCGCCCATGAGAATAGCACAAAACTTACCCTTTTTTAAAACTCGGTAACTTTCTTCAGCAACAGGCTTCATCTGTTCAAGGAAGTCTTTGACCTTGAGTTGAGATAAATCGCCATCAACGCCATCGCTGTACTTGATTATGTCAGCGTATGGCGGGTGTGTGCAGATAAGGTCTATGCTATCATCGGGTATACTATCAAGATGTCGAGCGTCTCCCTTATTGATATATACCTTACCCTTTGCAGGCTCATAGTCGAAATCTGTCTTTTCACGGCAGCGTTCAAGCGCAACATCGTTTATATCAATTCCGATAATATCACGATTAAGTAGCTTTGCTTCAACAAGCGTTGTGCCGCCTCCGGCAAACTGGTCGAGGACTAAATCTCCCTCCTGCGAATAGCGGAGAATGATATTCCTCGGTATGTATGGCGACCAGTTTCCTCGCCATTTAGCGTCGTGGGTAGCCCAATCGCCTCGCTTGGGGAAAGACCAATGTGTAGTCATTTCAAGTTCGAAATTTTCGGGTTCCCATTTGGTTATTTTTTTTCATAGCACTCCTAATCAGTATAATTGTGAGCAGTAATCATATACTAATTATGGCTAGCCTTTGTCCAAAGGCTTCGACTGGCATAACCGAAGTCTTTGGGTTATATTTTTTATCCCTAGACCCACTGTAATACCGCAATGAATTATGAAGGTATTATTGTAATCTATCCTACTAGCTGGATTCCTATATTTAAATTGAACCGAAGTCTTTTTGTATTTCCCATTTCCTGTTTGAATTAATTGACCTATAAAGCCTGTTTCATAAAGAGTAAATAACAGGGATTTTACTTCCCCTTCGTCAATTTGTCGAGAGGGTAATTGCTGATTAATCTTAGACAAAAAAGACAGATAAATTGAATGAATTGTTAGAAATTTTGGTGAAAACAGATGGGACAGCAGTTATTAGTTCATCGTTTATAAACCCAGATAGACCATTTTTCATTTCCTCAATAAAATATTGGTTTGAATAGTATTTTATTGTTTCTTTTACTTCTGAAAAAGAAAGAACCTCTTTTTCTCCATACAGCTCTTGACAACACTTGAAAAATTGAATAACATCTCTAGGTTTATATAGGGTAAAATCTAACAAATAATCCCAGAAAAGCTTGTTTCTAACGCTCTTGGGGAACATAGTAATCAGTACATCATCCACAGAATTGTCAGAAATCCCTGAAAAAATCATTCTCAACTTAATTATTTGTCTTAAAGCTTCAGTATTGTTATACCAGTCAATTTTCAAAGAGCTATCTCTTTTTTATCTTGTTCATATCGGTGTCATTCAGCAAAGAGAATATTTCTTCCCTAATAAATATTAATATTTTGATATTTATTTTATTTTTTTTACAAAAACAATTATTTAAAAAATCAATACTTCTTACTAGTGAATTAAGTATTTCTATGCGGTTCTTTTTTTGAATCTCAGAACATCATCTACACCGTCAATTAGCAATAACAGTTTGGATTCTCCTAAATATATATCTGCTAATTTTTTTTATCATGTAATCATTTATAGTTTGATACTCTATCTAGGTAATTATTGGGCTTGCTTCCAAATTCATGTTCATAATTTACATCAAAAAATTTTAGATTGACTCCAGCTTTGATTCTAAATAGATTGCATACAAATTGTTTATAGTTTAAATCTATTGAAAATCCCAATTTATCAAGTGTTGATATTACATCTGACAATGCAGAGGGTTCGGTTATATTCATCTCGTTGTGTATAGATTTGAATATCAGTGTTAATAGCAGAAAATCCCATGAATGTTTGAATTTTTGAGTTCCAGTTATATTTTTATCGGTAGAAGTTTTCTCAAATGTAGAGTATTCGAATTCGTTTAATGGAAGGTAGCTTGTAAACAGATTACTATTTTGTAAGCTCCTTATTTTTAGCGCAATATGCTGATTTTCCCACACCTTTTCGTCCAACTGCAATGAAAGGCCAACCATTAATTAATCTATTAAGATTATTTTGCGAATCATAAAATACACTGTCAAAATAGTTGTTGATACGCAAAAACTCAGTATCAGCATCAGCAAAGCCAAAGGTATAATCATTAAATCTCATATTCCTATTCCTCCACAATTAATTGAAGTATTCCATTCTCCAAATCATCAATTGAGTAGATATGCTCCATAACGTCAAAAGTTTCCTCAAGATTGTGCCTTGCGCTTGTCCATCCTGAACCATCGGTGAACCATACAAATTCAAAGCCGTTTATGGTAGCAACCTCCTGTGCTATCTGCTTATAGCTGCGAGCAGTTTCGTTCAGCTTTGAGCCGCCACTCGCATAGAAATTCGTTTCAATTCCGTAGATAGCTTTATCGGTCTTGATAACAAAATCGAAACGCTTTTCCATTTTACCGCTGTTTGAAATAGCAGAAAGGTCAATACCCCATTTCTCGGTAATCTCGTGAATGTACATCTCCTTGAAATAGGTCTTGTTCTTCTCAAAGCCCGCTTTAACAATGTAGCTCTCGACCAAATCTTCCATCAGATGACCGCCACGATTTTTTTTGCGACCGTTTGAGTCCATTCCGGTTTCAACACCGGTAACATAATCAACGAGGGTATGAATTATGTGTTTTTCAAGCAGTTCAAACAATCGGTTTTACGCATAAATACTGCATACTGTTCCGGAGAGTAGTTAGCCTTCTTGAAATTATACGAAAAACTCACCATCGCCGTCAATAGCGTAGATCTCGTTAGCCCTTACTGCAAGCAGAATAGGAATACACTTCAATGTCTCAGGGTACTTGGTAATAATATTCTTAAAATCGTTCTCTATATCTGTTGAACCAATAAGAGAATTAAGAATGTTAAGCTCTACCTTTATATCGTTGACATTACGATACACCTTGTCAAAATCTATGTAATATCCATAGTTTGCAATGCTACTTCGGAATTTTGAGAGCCATTCATTGAAGTTGCGTATTGCCATTATATTCCTCTTTTCTGTTATGCCATAAGTCCTCCGCCACCGCTGTTTTCGGTAGTGTAAGCAGAATTCCAAACCAGTTTGACCCATTATGCTAATTGATTTTGGCGGCATTAAATTCTTGTCGCCATATTGTTCGCAAATGCGTTTAAATGGGCATTGATGATAATTTGGATTTGCGATTTTTGATTGTACAAATGGAGTTTTATCAATTGCAATATAACCCTCATCAACATCACAAGGCAACAATTTATATAACATTTTTGCTTTTTTGCGTTCCTTAGTTTCTTTATAACAAACCTGACAAGTCCTATTGTTTGCACTGTGCCAGTAAAAACTGTGTCCGTCTTCGCAAACAAAATAACATAAAGAAAGCTTGCAGAACTGCTTGCCCACAACATTGTAAATGAAATAATCGAGCAAACAAGGGCTTGATATTGCTTCATTAGGATATTTATCTGTCCAAATTTTCCATACTCTTCGCCACGCAAGAGCATTAGTTTCATCAACATATCCGTACTGATAACAGAATATGTCTAAAAAAGCTTGATATTAACGGGATTTCGCTTGTCAATATACCCGTGCGAAGTGCAATTTTTATTGTGTTGACATCGCTTGCAACATCTATATCATCGAAGCCTTTCACTCTGTTCCAAACGCCAAGAACAACCATATCTCTTATGAACATATCTGTCTTTTTATTGCCATATCCAGCACCGTCAAATTCAATCAAAGCATTTCGCAAACGTGTTACATCATTGTCAAAAACAACTTTTTTTATAATATCATACGGAGCGGAATTGTGTTCGAGCAAGAATTGGGAAATTTGCTTTGCGTAGCGTACTCTTTTGTGGTTTTGAGAAAGCTCAGTTATACCGATGGATTTTACAAAATCTGCGGGAGAGTTGATAATTTGTTTTTCGTCAAATATAGTTGGATCTGACAAGTATATTTCTGATAGTTCCTTAAAATTTCTTGAACCACGAAAATCCTGATTTGCAGTTAAGAGTCTTACCCTGCAAATTTCATCAGTGCTCAAACCATTAGTATCATATATTTCCGCAAATGCTTTTTCCTTCTGTTCTGACATATACCTCATGTAATTCGTCTGCTACCTTTTCACAGGCTTCATCTGATATTTGCAAGTTGAGGATATCTCTGTGATGCAAATGCCAGTATTTGTGGAATGCAGAAAAATAAGGGAATTTTTGTCCTAATTCGTATACAGAACCTATATTAGAAGGACAAGTGAATAAAAATGTGTTGATTTCCTTTACAATTTTCCGTGCTGTCGGCAAATCCAATTTGTCTGAGCCAGCATTATATAAATCTGCAACATTTGCCGCAAATTGATTAAGTTCGTCCATAAAGCCCCCTCAACAATTACAAATCAAAAGCTCATTGATACTGCCTCTACCCGAAGCCTTGCTGTTAATCATACGCTTTGCAGAAACACGCATAATCGTATAGCTTGAATACAGGTCATCAAAAAAGCTGTCGCTTTCATCGCTGTTCTTTGGATCGGAGTTGCTTACAACGACCTTTGCTCCCTTTGCTGAAATCTCGTCAACAAACTTTCCAAGTTCTATCTGTTCCTTGTCTCCAAAGCCATTCTCCGTGTATGAAGTAAATGATGAAGTTGCATTCAAAGGGCGGTAGGGCGGGTCAATATATACAAAAGTTTGACTATCAATGAAAGACTTACACTTGGAATAGTCTCCAAATTGTACGATTACATTTTTTAACAAGTCGCTTATCTTGCGAAGATTTTCTTCATCGCAGATAGGAGGCTTTTTATATGAACCTATCGGAACATTGAAAGCACCTTTTCCATTAACTCTATAAAGCCCGTTAAAGCAAGTCTTATTGAGGAAAATAAAGAGGACAGCTGTTTCAACGCCCGTTGAATTAGCGAATATCAGTTGGTTAAACCGCTCCCGTTTTGCCATATACATTTCTTTGCGGGCAACGTCGTCTTTTTCCCAAAACAGTTCTTTGAAGTTCAGCGAGAAAAGCAACAACATCATCAATGTTATCTCTGATTTGCTTATAAGTGCCTATAAGTTCAGCCGTTTATATCGTTAATTAACACTTCCTTGGGGTGGCAGTTTGCAAGCACATCAAGGAGTACCGCGCCGCCGCCTACAAAGGGCTCGCAGTATTTATCTATTGTTTCGGGGTATTTTGCCCGGATTTCATTAAGCAGCTGGCTCTTTCCGCCTGCCCATTTAATAAATGGTTTCACAGTTTTATAGTTCATAAAAATCCTTTAAAATTAAATCAATAATATCAAATATAGTATAGCATATCTAAAAGAAAAATTCAACCATGTTGATTTTTCAAATGAAGCTATTTTATACTTTGATATTTACGTCTATTTGTTAGGCTAACCGCAAAGTTACTTCCTCCCATTCAGCCCGAACTTCCTTGTATACGCATCAAAGTCAACATAGCAGTGATCCATATCAACATCGCCGTCGATTCCGCTGATACTGCCCTCCCACGAATACTGCCACATAAAATATGTTCCGCTGTATGCAGGCTTGTCGGTGTCAACGTGAGCCACCCACACGGGATACTTTGAAAGCGCCGTCATATCAAGGTAGCTGTTAAAAAACGAAGCGTAGGAATATACGACAGGCAGATAGCCTGCGTTTGCTATCTCCTCGCAGAACGCTTCCGTCATTGCAGTGAGGGTCTGCTTTGAATAGCCGTTCTTTACATACCACTGATCCTCTATATCAAATACTACGGGGTAGCTTATCTCATAGCCGGAAATAAGGCTGAGTACGAATTTAGCCTCATCTCTCGCTTCTTCTACCGTTTCGGCATAGCAGTAGTGATACACTCCGGCAGGAATGCCGTTTTGCATAGCGCCTTTCATGTTTTCGTGGAAATATGTATCGCTTGTCATAGGGTAATCGTCGCTTATCCTGCCACGGCTTGAACGTATCATAGCAAAGTCGATGCCCGAACTTTTAACCTTTGCCCAGTCTATCGTGTCGCCCTGCGCCCACGAAACGTCAATTCCCGTCAGTGCGTCTGTTGTATACAGCGATATAGTTTCGACCAGACATTGCCGAGTTGTCATAGGCTCTGCGGTTGTCGGTGACGCTGCCGTTTTCGCTGTTTGTGAACATACCCTTCAGCGTATATGAACAATCGTTTCCGAGCGTCATAGCGCCTGTGTTTATGACCTGCGCATTGTTTCTTATCTCCAGCTTTCCGCCGATATAGCTTTTTGCATTGAAGCGTACAGTGCCTGTCACACCTATCTCGCCGTAAGAGGTAAAGTCCGAATTCACATCAAGAGTACCTGCGAATGCCGTCTGTGCCGTATCGGAAAGCAGTGTAACGCCCGACAGCGAAACCGCAGATCTTCCGCTCGCAGACATCGTACCGTCAATATCCAGAGCAGAACCGCCGTAGGTATTGAGCGTGCCGTTTATTATAAGCGATGCGCCGTTATCCGCAACAAGTCTGCCCTTTATATCAAGGGTAATACCGTATGGCACGGTAACGGATGTTCCGCTGAGCAGTACCATCACAGTACCTGCCGGTACAGTAAGGCTTTTGCCGAGTGTTATATTGCTTTTTATGTAATAGGTTCTGTCCGCCGCAAGCACGGAGGTGCCGTCCCAGGTGTAAGGGTCAGCCGCCGCCGCAACCGGAAGCGACACGGAACATAATATGAACAGTGCCGACAGAAAACCGGCGATTATCCGTTTTCTTAATTTCATTTGCTTTTCCTTTCGGATTATCTCAGCTGTTTTGTTTACCGGATACTTATCCAAGATAATTATGTCATATTCCGCACCGTTTGTCAATATTCACGGCGGTGCGACAATTCCCGACGTTACATTTTTCGTCATTCCGACAGTATTCCCCGTCCTTATTTGTACACAGTTACAATATATTAAGCACGATGCGTTATTGACAGTACCGTAAAAAAAGGATTATAATTTCTATATCTATGGGCTTTGCCCGAACAAAATTAAACAATGTTGTACGGTAGAATATATGAACAAATATGTAAGAAATATGACGCAGGAAGTGAGCTTAAGCACATTACTTATGTTCACTCTGCCCTTGCTTGCGGGAAATCTGTTCCAGCAGTTTTATAATATAGTCGATTCGGTAATAGTCGGACGTTATCTCGGTCACGAGGCACTGGCGGCGGTCGGTGCGACAGGCTCGATTACGTTCCTGTTTTACACGCTGTGTAACGGACTTTCGGCAGGTGCGGGAATACTGATAGCGCAGAGCTTCGGAGCGGGGCGGCACGACGATGTAAAGCGTTTTATCGCAAACTCGGCTTATGCGCTCGGCTTTGTAGGTCTGGGGCTGACGATTATTTCGGTAGCCTTTGCACATCTTCTTTTGCAGATGCTCGACACTCCGCAGAACATACTTGCAAACGCTGCGGACTATATGCGTACTGCCTGTGCAGGAACGATTGCGGTAGCAGGCTACAACTGGATAAACTCGGTGCTTCGTGCACTCGGAGATTCAAAAACTCCGCTGTATTTTCTTATTGTCGCAAGTATACTGAATGTCGGACTTGACCTGCTTTTTGTAATGGTATTCGGTATGGGGGTAGTCGGTGCGGCGCTCGCTACAGTTATCGCACAGGGAGTTTCCGCTGTCGGAAGTATTTTGTTTGCGGTAAAGAAAAACGAATATTTCCGGCTGAAAAGAGAGCATATCAGGCTTCGCAGGGAGCAGTTTGTACGTTGTATGAAAACGGGTACTCCCATAGCTTTGCAGAATGCGCTTGTTTCCGTGTCGATGATTTCACTTCAGAAGACCGCAAACTCATTCGGAGATATAGTAGTTGCCGCATACACTGCGACAATGCGTGTAGAACAGCTTATACAACAGCCCTTCAATTCGCTCGGCACAGCACTTTCGACCTTTGCAGGTCAGAATGTCGGAGCGGCAAAGCCCGACAGGGTGGTAAAAGGCTATCACCGTTCAATGCTTATATCGACCGCTTTCGGTTTGCTGATGCTCGGTGTATTCGCTTTTACAAGCAGATATATCGGCTTCTTCGTTGCCGAAGAACAGGTTATAGATATAGGCGCAAAGGCGCTTTTGCTGTCTGCCTGCTTCTATGTTCCGCTGGGCTTCATCCACACGACAAGAGGACTTTTAAACGGTGCGGGCGATGTAGGATTTGCATTCCTGAACGGACTTGCCGAGGTAGTCGGCAGAATAGGCTTTGCGGCAATGCTTGTTAATATACCCGGAGTGGGAATGTGGGCGGTATGGACAACGACATGTCTTACCTGGGTGCTGACAGCTGTAATGTGTCTTATCAGATATAAGGGCGGCAAATGGCGGAAAAAATGTCTTGTTGATATTGAGTCCGCAGAAACGGAGGTAATTCATGCTGAGCAATAAAACGCAAACCGAAAAAAGCGAAACGTTTCTGCTGGCGCACGCATTGTTATTGTTTGTGCTGTCACTGCTTGTCGGGGTACAGGGCGTATTCGAGATAATCGACTATATGCCGCACATTATATCGGCAGGCTGTATAAACTGCGGAGCGTATGTGGCATCTATACTGTCTACTCTTATAATGTATCTGTGGTTTTCTGTATCTGTAGCGGTCTTTTTATTACAGGGAAAACAAGTATTATTTTAATGTTATCTTTAGATTTGGTAAAGAAACATAGGATATGGATGAATTGGAGTACCCTCCCCCGCTACGATGTCTTATTTTTTGTGATTTAATACGAAAAGATGCTGAACGGTTGTCCAATCTATTTGAAGCAGAAAATTGCGAAAAACCGATCGTGTATAAAATGAAATTCCGATGCAAGGATAGTAAATTTAAATTTGAGTTAAAATATGAGAAGGATTTGCCAAGTGATTTTCAGCCCGAACAAGTGTTCATTGAATGGAAACAGAAAATAAAGAATAAAAAAGCATACTTCTATTGTAAAAGGAGCAACTACTGGATATTTTCTAAAACAAACGTAAAGAAGGAGATTGCAATGAATCTGTTCAAAAAACTGTCCCCTAAACCTCAAAATGAAGCTGTTCCCAAGAGCATTATAACCAAATTATAGCTACGGGGAAATACCTGTCGAAGTCGAATACAATATAGACGCAAGCATGGAACGTTTACCTTATGATTTTGAAACGCTGAAAAAAAGAAGGAATAGATAATATAATTAAAGAGCGTTTTATCCCATGGTTGAAAACCGATGAGTTCGGGATAGAGATGGTGAGTTGATATTTAAGGGCTTAAAACTATATAGTATAGTCTATTGCTATGCTATGATTGATGCTCGCTATTCTCACTCTAATCAGCAAGAAATGGCTGGACAGTTTGATTTTTTCTTCGAGAGTGGAAACGAATACACATCTGATATGATGGAATCGGTAGCCATGCAAATTTATGTCCTTCATGGTCATATAGTTAAAGTAGATGGGTATGAGGTATAATATTCAAAATGACGATAAGTGAAAACGGTAAATAAGACTGTGAAAAATAGGCGGTGAAAAGTATATGAACTACGAGAAACTGATTTCTGATGTTAACCTTGCATTTGCAGGAAAACCAATTTGAAGTGTCATTAAAAAAGGCGCAGGAAGCAATCAATAAAGATGACTCAAAAGCGGAAGGGTATGTGTGCGCCGGCAAAGCTGCGCTTTCACTGGGAAGTGCTGAAATGGCGGAACACTATTTTAAAACTGCTACTGAGAAAGATAAGAACAACGGAAACATTTTCTTTCTTCTTGGATATGCCCAGGCAATGAGTGGCCATTCTTCAAAAACCGTACAAAGCTTAACAAGAGCACTTGAAAGTAACTGTGATACTTCAGTTAAAGGTCAAATATATAAAATGATATCCATGATTAATACAGAACAAGGCGATTATGGCAATGCGTTGACCAACTTGTCACAAGCCGAGGATTATATTGGTCTTGACTATGAAATATTACAGCAGAGAGCTGTCTGCCTGCTTTTATGTTCCGCTGGGCTTTATCCACACGACAAGAGGACTTTTAAACGGTGCGGGCGATGTAGGATTTGCCTTTCTGAACGGACTTGCCGGAGGTAGTCGGCAGAATAGGCTTTGCGGCAATACTTGTTAATATACCCGGAGTGGGAATGTGGGCGGTATGGACAACGACCTGTCTTACATGGGTATTGACAGCTGTAATGTGTCTTATCAGATATAAGGGCGGCAAATGGCGGAAAAAAATGTCTTGTTGATATTGAAGCCGCAGAAACGGAGGTAATTCATGCTGAGCAATAAAACGCAAACCGAAAAAAGCGAAACGTTTCTGCTGGCACACGCATTGCTATTGTTTGTGCTGTCACTGCTTGTCGGGGTACAGGGCGTATTCGAGATAATCGACTATATGCCGCACATTATATCGGCAGGCTGTATAAACTGCGGAGCGTATGCGGCATCTATACCGTCTACTCTTATAATGTATCTGTGGTTTTCTGTTTCTGTAGCGGTCTTTTTATTACAGGGAAAGCAGAAAAATGTTCACCCTTATCCCCTATATGTGCATTATAGGCATAGCGCCGAGCCTTGTGTATGACTTGTCGTTCATATCGGAAAACGGCTTTGTTTCCGGCGGAGAATATAATGTAACGCTGTATCTTGTTATGGATATATTTCTTCTTCTGGACTCGATAGTTATGATACAGCTTGTACGAGGTACAATGAGCAGAAAAGCCGCTATGATATGTCCTGCGATATATCTTATTACGGGGCTTATATACTTTTCGAGCGTTTTCGTTTTTTACGGCTCGGTCGAAAGAACTAATTTTATGGGATATTATTTCTGCAACAGCGTGACGAATATCGTATTTTCGCTGTCGCTGTTCCGCTTTGTAGATGTGTTGTATCCTGCAAGAAAAAAAAAGGAGCAGAAGATGGAGAATAAGTACATAGCGCTTACATTTGACGACGGACCGAACACCGTCACAACCCCGCAGGTGCTTGAAATGCTGAAAAAGCATAACGTTACGGGCAGCTTTTTTCTTGTAGGCGATAACATAAACGAGGAAAGCGCAAAGGTAGCCCGTGAATGCTTTTGAGTACGGCTGTGAGATATGCAACCACAGCAGAACACACCGTGCGATGCCTCAGCAGACAAGCGAAGAAATAAAGGCTGAAATTGAATACACAAACGACAAGATAAAGCAGATAACAGGCGGTGTCGCCCCGAAATTTTTCCGTCCGCCGTATATTGCGCTTTGCGACAGTATGTATGACGATATACCGCTTACATTTATCTGCGGAAACGGTGCGGAGGACTGGCTTGACGAAATATCCGCAGAAGAACGCAGTAAGCGAATAATTAAGCAGGCGCAAAACGGTATGATAAGACTTCTGCACGATATGGAGGGCAATTTCCGCACGGTACAGGCGCTCGATACGATAATACCGGAGCTTAAACGGCAGGGATATACGTTTGTGACGGTAAGCGATCTTTTCGCAAAGTGCAATGTAACGCCCCGAAAAAGAGTGATATATTCAAATGTGCTGACGGACTGAAAAATTTGCGGATTTATGCCGTGCTGTTTTATTCGATTTCTTTATAAAAAGTACTTGCATTTTATCCGCTTTTTTGGTAAAAAATAAAATATGAGCGCAGAAGTATAAAAATATGCGTGGAATTTGTATTTCTTGAGGACAGCCTCATACAAATAAAGTAAAAGCGAAAGGATCATTACCATGAGCAAATTAAACAAGAAGAATGTAGAAGATTTACAGGTAAAGGGCAGAAAAGTCCTTGTTCGTGTAGACTTCAACGTACCTATGAAGGACGGCAAGATCACAAACGACAACAGAATCCAGGCCGCACTTCCCACAATCAATAAGTTAGTTGAGAACGGCGCAAAGATAGTTCTTTGTTCACATCTCGGCAAGCCGAAGAACGGTCCCGAAGAGAAGTTCTCCCTGAAGGCTGCCGCAGACAGACTTGCAGAGCTTGTTAATACAAAGGTTGTTTTCGCTAAGGACGATACGGTAGTAGGCGAAAACGCAAAGAAGGCAGTTGCAGAAATGAAGGACGGCGAGATAGTTGTTCTTGAAAACACACGTTTCCGTGGCGCTGAAGAAACAAAGAACGGTGAAGCATTCTCTAAGGAGCTTGCAGATCTCGTTGACAACGATGTATTCGTAATGGACGCTTTCGGTTCTTCCCACAGAGCACACGCTTCTACAGTAGGCGTTACAAAGTTTGTTAAGGAAACAGCAGTAGGCTACCTTATGAACAAGGAAATCGAGTTCTTAGGCAACGCTGTTGAAAACCCCGTAAGACCTTTCGTTGCTATCCTCGGCGGTGCTAAGGTTGCAGACAAGCTGAACGTTATATCAAACCTCCTCGAAAAGTGCGACACACTTATCATCGGCGGCGGTATGGCTTACACATTCTTAAAGGCTCAGGGCTATGAGGTAGGTACTTCCCTCGTTGACGACGAGAAGATCGACTACTGCAAGCAGATGATCGAGAAGGCTGAGAAGCTCGGCAAGAAGCTCCTCCTGCCCGTTGATACAACAATTGCAAAGGAATTCCCCGATCCCTATCGACGCTGAGATCGAAGTAAGCGTTGTTGACGCTGACAAGATCCCGGCTGATATGATGGGTCTTGACATCGGTCCTAAGACAATGGCTCTGTTCGCTGATGCAGCTAAGTCAGCTAAGACAGTTGTATGGAACGGTCCTATGGGCGTATTTGAAAACCCCGTATTAAAGAAGGGGTACAGTTGCTGTCTGCGAAGCTCTTGCAGAGGCAGACGCTACAACGATCATCGGCGGCGGCGACTCGGCTACAGCTGCTATCAACCTCGGTTATGCAGACAAGATGAGCCACATCTCAACAGGCGGCGGTGCTTCTCTTGAATACCTCGAAGGTAAGGTACTTCCCGTATCGCTTGCATTCAGGACAAGTAAAAATAACGAGGGCGGATATTCTCCGCCCTTATTGTTGTGTAATAAGCAATTTATAATAAAAAACGAAAGGAACACTGTAACATGAAAAAGACAGTAAGAAAAAAGCAGTTATCGCAGGTAACTGGAAGATGTGAATAAGACAAGACCCGAGGCTAAGGCTCTTTTAGAAGAATTAAAGCCTATGGTTGCCGATGTAAAGGACGTTGAGGTCGTAGCCTGCGTTCCCTTTACAAACCTTGAAACAGCTCTCGCTGTAACAGCAGGCACAAACATAAAGATCGGCGCTGAGAACTGCCACTTTGAAAAGAGCGGCGCTTTCACAGGCGAAATTTCAGCTGATATGCTCGCTGAAATGGGTGTTGAATATGTTGTACTCGGTCACTCCGAGCGTCGTCAGTACTTTGCTGAAACAGACGAAACAGTAAACAAGAGAACAAAGGCTGCTCTTGAAGCAGGCTTAAAGCCCATCGTATGCGTAGGCGAGCTTCTCTGGGAGCGTGAATGCAACATAACAGAAGAGGTTATCGCACGTCAGATTAAGCTCGATTTCTTCGGCATCTCCGCAGATGACCTCAAGAAGTGCATTATCGCTTACGAGCCCGTTTGGGCTATCGGTACAGGCAAGACAGCTACAGCAGATCAGGCTGAAGAGGTTTGCGCTTTCATCCGTGCTACACTCGCTAAGCTCTACGGCGCAGATGTTGCAGAAACGATCACAATCCAGTACGGCGGCTCTATGAACGCAAAGAACGCTGAAGAACTGCTCTCAAAGACAAACGTTGACGGCGGTCTTATCGGCGGTGTTTCACTCAAGGCTGCTGATTTCACAACTATCATCAAGGCTGCCGTAAACGGCTAATCAAAAATCGGATATTTACGAAAGGACGACTAAACAAATGGCAAAACCCGTTTTACTCGTTGTTATGGACGGCGTAGGCTTTTCAAAGACAGGTCTTGGCGACGCAGTTACGCTCGCCAACACTCCTACACTTGACAGACTTTTAAGAGAATGCCCCAACACACGCTTAAAGGCTCACGGTGACGCTGTAGGTCTGCCTACAGATGACGATATGGGCAACTCAGAGGTAGGTCACAATGCACTCGGCTGCGGTCAGATCTACTCACAGGGCGCAAAGCTCGTTAACGAATCTATCGAAAGCGGAAAGATGTATCAGTCTGAGGCTTGGAAGGAACTCGTTGACAACTGCAAGGCTAACAACAGCACCCTTCACTTCATCGGTCTTTTTATCAGACGGTAACGTTCACTCAAATATCAAGCACCTGTTCAAGATGCTGACAGAAGCCAAGAACGAGGGCATCAAGAAGGCAAGAGTACACATTCTGCTCGACGGCAGAGATGTACCCGCTACTTCTGCTCCGATATATATCGAACAGCTTGAGAGCTTCCTCAAGGAGCTTAATGCGGACGGCGCTTTTGACGGTAAGATAGCAAGCGGCGGCGGACGTATGAAGGTTACTATGGATCGTTATCAGGCTGACTGGCCTATGGTTGAACTTGGCTGGAAGACTCACGTCAAGGGCGAGGGCAGACAGTTTGCATCAGCTATGGAAGCTGTTGAAACCTACCGTAAGGAAAACGACGGCATCATCGACCAGGATCTCCCTGCATTCGTAATTGCTGAGAACGGCGAGCCTGTAGGCAAGATAGTTGACAAGGACAGTGTTATCCTCTTCAACTTCAGAGGAGACCGTGCTATCGAGCTTTCAATGGCATTCGACGATGACGACTTCACTGCATTTGACAGAGGCGCAAAGCCCGACGTATGCTTCGCAGGTATGCTGCAGTATGACGGCGACTTAAAGCTTCCTGCACGCTTCCTTGTAAATCCTCCCGAGATCACAAATACTCTCACAGAGGTACTCGTTGCCGCAGGTCTTAACGAATATGCCGTATCCGAAACACAGAAGTACGGCCATGTAACTTACTTCTGGAACGGAAATAAGAGCGATAAGTTCAGCGAAGAGCTTGAAACATACAAGGAGATCCCTTCTGACAATGTTTCATTCGATCAGCGTCCGTGGATGAAGTCCGCTGAGATAACAGACGATCTTATCGAAGTAATAAAGAGCAAGAAGTATGACTTTATCCGTTGCAACTACCCCAACGGCGATATGGTCGGACACACAGGCAGCCTCGACTCAACAATAATCGGTGTTGAAGCGGTTGACCTCGGCCTTTCAAGACTTATCAAGGTTTGCGATGAGTACGGTGTTACGCTCGTAGTAACCGCCGATCACGGCAACGCAGACGAGATGCTCGAAAAGAACAAGAAGGGTGAGGTTCAGGTAAGAACAGCTCACTCGCTCAACCCTGTTCCGTTCATCATCTATGATAAGGAAGTCAAGTACACTATCAAGGACGATACAAAGTACGCTCCCGGCGTTCCCACCAAGTACGGTCTGGCAAACGTTGCTCCCACCATCGTTAAGATGCTCGGTCTTACAGCGCCTAACTGCTGGCAGGAAAGCATGATCTAAGCGGCGGGCGGCAATGTGCCGCTCCAAATTCCGCCTTTGGAATTGTCGGTGCGTTTCGTGCGATAGCAAAACGGCGGATGGCAATGTGTCGCTTCAAATTCCGCCTGCGGCAATGTACCGCTTCAAGTTCCGCCTTTGAATTGTCGGAGCTATTCGCAGGATAGCGAAACGGCGGGGCTGAACGCACTGCGAATCGCATAGCAATGCGGTTTGTGGCGGTTAAGACATATACTTTGTCAGGTGCAGAGTAAAACAGAAAATCGTGTGAAGCGGGTTACCGTGTATAGCGATTATTTGGCTTTACAATGCGGTTTGATGGGATATACAATTGATACGATAAACGGCAGGCACGGATAAAATGTGTCTGCCGTTTTTTTGCGGCAATGTGCCGCTTCAAATTCCGCCTTTGGCATTGTCGGAGCTATCCGCAGGATAGCGAAACGGCGGGGCTGAACGCACTGCGAATCGCATAGCAATGCGGTTTGTGCCAGTTAAGACATATACTTTGTCAGGTGCAGAGTAAAACAGAAAATCGTGTGAAGCGGGTTGCCGTGTATAGCGATTATTTGGCTTTACAATGCGGTTTGATAGGATATACAATTGATACGATAAACGGCAGGCACGGATAAAAAATGTGTCTGCCGTTTTTGTGTTTACAGTTGAAATTTGCCGCATTTGGCTTTGTTGTGCGGTTTGTGGCAATCAAAGAATGTACGCAGTAATACGGCAGGAACGGGAAAGTAAGGTTGCAAACGAGATATTCCCGCTGTTGCTGAAGTGCCATAAATGGCTTTATTATGCGGTTTGTGGCAATCAGAGAATGTACGCAGTAACACAGCAGGAACGGGAAAGTACGGTTTCGGACGAGATATTCCTGCTGTTACCGAAGTGTAATAAATGGCTTTGTTGTGCGGTTTGTAGCATCGGAGAATGTACGCAGTAACACGGCAGGAACGGGAAAGTACGGTTTCGGACGAGATATTCCTGCTGTTGCTGAAGTGCCATAAATGGCTTTATTATGCGGTTTGCTCGGGATTATAGGAAAAAACGGCAGGTGCGGAGAAATACCGTTCCTGCCGTAAATATGACGTTTTACAATTCCGCTTTATATATCAAAGCGTCGCAAACCGGCTCTGTGTAATAGTTTCTGCGTCTGCCGACCTCAGAAAAGCCGTGTTTTTCATACAGCTTTTTTTTGCCGGCTCGTTATCACAGCGGACTTCAAGAAAAATGCTTTTTTATGCCGTTATTTTTGCATTTATTTATGAAATATTCCATTAATTGTGTGGCGATGCACTGATGTCTGTATTCAGGAAGCACTGCTATGCGATACAGCTCGCATTCATCGGATACGCTCTGACCGCAGATAAAGCCTACCGGCTTGTTTTCGGCTTTATCATCACGAATAACGGCATTTATCGAGCCTTCTGTGAACACCTGCGACTCAATACTTCGCTCTGTCCACGGCACCGAAAAACACTTTTTTTCAATCACTGCAATGTCGCTACAGATTGATGAATTACGATGATTTAAAGCCGTGATTTTTCCTTTATCTGTCAAATAGTCATTGTCAATGAGTATCATACCACGTTTTGCCAATATTTACATCTACCGTCATAGGAACGGTGAGTTTTACGGCATTCTCCATTTCTTCCTTTAAAAGTAATGCTACCTTTTCTGCGCAATCTTCTTTTTGCCTCTACGATAAGTTCATCGTGAACCTGAAGTATCAGCCTTGCGTCAAGACCGCTGTCTTTAAGTCTGTTGTAAACTTTTATCATCGCAATTTTAATTATATCGGCGGCTGTACCCTGTATGGGGGTGTTCTTTGCGACACGCTCACCGAAAGCCTGCAGATTCTTATTCTTTGCGGCAAGCTCTTTGATATATCTTCTTCTGCCGAACATAGTTTCAACATAGCCGTCACGCTTAGACTTCGCAACGGTCTGCTCCATATAGTGAGCTATGCCGGAATATTTGGAAAGATAGGAGCGGATATATTCGCTTGCTTTCAGCACTGAAACACCGATGTCCTTTGACAGCGAGAATGCGCCTATTCCGTAGACTATGCCGAAGTTGACCGCTTTCGCCTTGCTTCTGAGGTCGGGCGTTACCCACTCTATCGGCTGATTGAACACCTGAGATGCGGTAACGGTATGAATATCCACTCCGTCAAGGAACGCTTTCTTCATTATCTCGTCGCCCGAAATATGAGCCAGCACACGCAGTTCGATCTGTGAATAGTCGGCATCGACAAGCAGGCAGCCGTCCTTTGCGGTGAAGAATCTTCTCATCTCCCTGCCGAGCGGAGTTCTTACGGGGATATTCTGAATGTTCGGCTCGGCGCTTGAAATTCTTCCCGTCCTTGTTTCTGTCTGCTTGAAGGTCGAATGAATCCTGCCGTCCTCGCCTACTACCTTCAGAAGTCCTGTAACGTATGTGTTCTGCAGCTTTGTAAGCGCACGGTATTCGGTTATCAGCGGAACTATAGGGTGCTTGTCCATAAGGCTTTCAAGCACATCGGCGTTTGTGGAATAGCCTGTTTTTGTCTTTCTGGCGCTGGGCAATGCAAGTTTTTCAAAAAGCACGCTTCCGAGCTGTTTTGGCGAGCCTATATTGAATTCATAACCTGCGTATTCATAGATCTCACGGCTGATTTTTTCTGCCTTTGCCGAAACCTCTTTGCCGAAAGCCTTTATACCGTCTGCGTCAATGCTTACACCCTCACGCTCCATAGCTACAAGCACAGTGGCAAGAGGTATCTCTATATCGGTAAGGACTGCCGCAGAGCCTGTTTCACTGATTTTGCAATTAAGTATATCGTTGAGGGCGGCAACGGTTATCGACTTTTCCTGTATGCTGTTTCCCTCCGGAACTCCGTACTGAGCGCAGAGCCTTGACAGGCTGTAATCGTTTGAATCGGGGTCGGTAAGGTAAGCCGCAAGCGTTGTATCAAATTTATTGTTATTGAGCTTTTCAAGTCCGGAAACTGTAAGCGTTTCCTTTATATCAAAAGGTGTACTTCGTGCTGTCGCTGTCGGCATAGGCTTTAAGCTCCCCGTCGGACAATTTTACCGAGCGCCTACTGCGCCTGCGTATACGCTCCCCCCTGCGTCAGAACTATATCGCCGCCTGCAGGCATTGCGGGTATCTGCTTTGCGGCGGATTCTTCCGAAGCCTCTTTTGAGCCTGCGGAGCGGAAGTCGGGTGCAGCTTCAGCTTCTGGAGCATCTTGTACATTTCAAGCTCAGACAGCAATCTTGCAAGCTCGGTATCGTCACGTTCTTTCGGAACATAATGCGAAAGCTCGGTATCAATAGGTGCGGTAAGGCATATTTCGGCAAGCTGTCTGCTCATATAACAGCTTTCCTTGCCGTTTTCGAGCTTTGTGCGTACACCCTTTGTGATAAGCGTTGAGCCGATGTTTTCATAAACTCCGTCCACGCTTGTAAATTCCTTTATAAGTGAAAGAGCGGTCTTTTTTCACCGATACCTGCAACGCCGAATATTGTCGCTCGAATCGCCCATAAGCGCCTTTACTTCTATCATCTGTTTCGGGGTCACGCCGTACTCCTCCATAATAACATCGGGCGTATAGTAAATGTCGCCTTTTGTCTTGGCAAGTCTTTACGGTAACGTAATCATTTACAAGCTGGAACGAGTCACGGTCGCCCGTTGACACTGTACAGGGTATCTTCTTATCCGCACAGGCGGCTGAAACAGTTCCGATTATATCATCGGCTTCAAAGCCCTCTTTTTCGATAATGGTTATTCCCATTGCGGCGATTATCTTTTTCATATAGGGGAGCTGTTGAGCGAGGTCTTCGGGCATACCCTTGCGGTTTGCCTTATAGCCGTCGTACATCTTATGGCGGAATGTCGGTGCTTTAAGGTCGAAAGCTACCGCTATCATATCCGGTTTACATCCTTTTCAAGCATAAGCAGAGTGTTCATAAAGCCTGTTACGGCATTTGTGGCAACACCTCTTGAATTTGTCAGCACACGGATACCGTAGAATGCACGGTTTAATATGCTGTTGCCGTCAATAATAAGAAATCCCATATTTATCCTTTCGAGCAGAGGTCAGATTATTTTTTCGGTGATTTGTGTTTGATTTATGTTTGATTATGTTTATAGTATACCATAATTACGGTAAAATGCAAGAGTTGAGAGAATGATGTTGTCCGTATATAAACAGCAAAGCGGAGCAAATACAAGGTCTGCTCCGCCGTATTCTGAATTATTCGTCTGCACCGCCGGGCAATGCTGTCTGTTCGCTTGCAAGTCTTGCGAACTCCTCCTTGATGCTCGGGCGTCCTTTGTGAGTTTTTTTTGATAGTAAGCTGTTCTTCCGCCTTGTTATTTGCAAGACGGAGATTGTTTTCGGAAGACAGAAGTGCGTCCTTTGTCTTCTGAAGATGATCTATAGTTTTATCAATCTCTTCAATTGCAATATTGAACTTTTTGCTTGCAAGCTGATAGTTTTTTGAGAAAGCATTCTTGAACTCGTTGATATTATTCTCAAAGTTTGTAAGGTCAACCTGCTGAGCCTTTGCCATAGCAAGCTCACGCTTATATTCAAGGCTGTTCCTTGCGGCATTTCTCAGCAGAGAGATAAGCGGAATAAAAGAACTGCGGACGGATAACGTACATCTTGGGGTACTTATACGAAACATCGACTATGCCTGCATTATAGAACTCGTTGTCGGCTTCGAGCATTGAAACGAGAACGGCATATTCGCAACCCTTTTCATTTCTGTCCTTGTCAAGTTCCTTGAAGAAATCCTCGTTCTTATGCTTTGTGGCGGTGGTGTCCATCTCATTCTTCATCTCGAACATAATTGAGATGAATTCTATACCGTCCTCTGACGATTCTCTGAAAATGAAATCGCCCTTTGCTGCCGCTCCTTGCATCGTTATCTTTTTCAAAATAGGCATTGGGAAATGCCGACATTCTGAAGAATTGAACTGCGTCAGGCAATGCTGTTCAAGGGTTTCGCCCACCATTTTCGTTGACAGCCTTGCCTTGAAGTCCTTGTACTGCTCTATCAGCTCGTCCTTGTTTTTAAGCTCAATAGCGTACTTTTCTTCTATCGCCCTGCATCTGAGCTCTGCCTCGTTATCCTTTGCTGCGAAGTTTGCTGTTAAGCTCGTTTATTTCGTTATCCTTTTTTGCGATGGCAAGTGCGTTTTCACTGCTTACCTTGTCAAGAGCCGCCTGCTGTAAGCTCTGTGCCTGCTGAAGCTGTAATTCAAGCTGTTTTATATGGCTATCTTTTTCGCTCAGCTCAGCATTCTTTTCACTGTTTGCCTTGTCAACGGCGAAAGCTCTTTCGTTATCTGCCTGCTTCAGCTTTGCTGTAAGCTCGGCAATTTCTATATCCTTATCGCTGATAGCCTTCTGTGCCTTGCGGCTTTCCTCGCTGAAGCTGTTTTCACGCTCTCTGACTGCATTTGCAACGGCAAGCTGTTTTTCGCTTTCTATGCTTTCAAGCCTTGCTTCAAGCTCGGTTATCCTTTTTCCTTATCCGTAATATCGTCCGACTTTTCCGAAAGAGCCGATTCCAGCTTCTTTTCATACTCCATCTCGAGTATTTTAAGCTCGCTGTTCTTCGCCTTTTCAAGCCTCCTCTGCTCTGCGTGCCGCTTCTTTTTCGAATTCCTTATCTCTTACCTGCTGAACTATCTGTGAATAACCGCTGTCATCCACCTGAAAGACCTCATTACATTTCGGGCATCTTATTTCCTGCATATTTCCTTAGTCCTTTCGTAAAAAGATTTATAATTCAAGTCTGCATACAAGGCTTGCAACTCTTTTGTCCTCTATCGTTACCTCTTTCATTCCGAGCGAGGCGAAATAATTGTAATTGGTTTCAAACTTTACGTTTGTCCTGTCAAGTAAAACAATATCGGCAAGCGGTGCGGATTCGTCTGTCGGCACATCACGGTCATTTATCGTATAAAGCTCTTTTTTGCTTATACAGCGGAGCGATAAAGAACGTGTTCGCTGTGATGCTCTCGTTTTCGTTGTCGGGAAGCTGTTCAAGATAGGATATTACTGCACCGTGTGCCTCATAGTCGTTATCATAGAAATTGTTCAGGTACCCTGTCATTGTTGAAATGAACATAACCGCACAGGCAATAAGCGAAAACACAGTAAAGCATCTCGCCCTGTTATATGACAGCTCCGACATATTCATTATGAAAAGCCAGATAACAAGAACGCACGAGCCGAAAACGTACTGGAAATAAATCGAGTGCTGATACGGATAGGTCGGCATCAGATTTACCAGTACAAACGGTATCAGTAATATATAACGTGCTATCTTTCGGCTTACAAGCGGTATACCGCCGAGTACACCAAGCGTCTGCACTGTAAAGGTCAGCTTTTCGCCCGTAAACAGATTTGACAGAATGTAGCCGGGATTTGTAAACGCCGTAATGACTATTGAGGTGATAAGCGCACCGCCTCTGTACATATAGTCCTTGTACCGCCATTCCATGATCCCAAGCCCGCTGTTATTGAGATAAGCGCATACTGCAAAGAAATAAACGCAGGCCGCTCCTAAAATCACAGCACCGAGCGCTCTTGTCTTTTCACTGCGGTCTGACAGTATAAGATAAAAAGCCCGATCACCGCAACATATACGGCGGCATCTTCTTTTACAAGAAGCGTCAGCAATGCAAAGACGAGCATCGGTACAGTCTTTTTCGCGTTCAACAGCCCATATCAGCCACAGCAGGAACGCCGGAAGCATACAGTTTTCGTGAATATCGTAGCTGCAGCCGCCTGTGAATGCCGGATATAAGGCATATATCGCTGAAAAAAGCGAGGAATGTATAAGCGAAAAGCCGTACTTTCTTGCGATAAGGAACACCGGGATAATTCCGCTTGTAACGAATATTCCCTGCAATATTTGTAATGTTACCGGGTGCGGAAAAAGCATATAGAACGGCAGCATCAGGTAATACGCAGGAGAAAAAAAATGCACTGCAAAGTGCGACAGCCTGTAATTGCGCTCAACGGTGGTTATCGGTCCGAACCCGTCCTTCATATTCTCGAACATCTGCGCGAATATCCCAAAATCAAACGCAGGGGTAGACAGCTTGTAATACCGCATTGCCATTGGCAAGTGCGGTGAACACAAGCATAAAAATACGGCGGACAGCGCAAGAACCGCTATCCAGCATTTCTTTGTGAATTTTGGAAGCCTTATCCTTTGCTTTCCTACAGTATACCATACAGCGAGGGCTATAAACAGGACAACTCCGAGAAAAAATCAATATTCCTACCTTTTTCACGGAACATAACTACAGCATAAGCAACTGTAAACTGTGCGGTCGATATAAGCAATGCGGCACAGTCGGTTTTCATATCTCTGAGCTTTGGAATAAAACGCAACACGGTAAGTAAGCCGTAGAATACTGTGAAAAATAGGATAAGCAACAGATGCGGAGCTTCGCCTGCGTATTCTTTGTCAAATACCTTGCTTATCGGTCTTAAAGGCAATATCAATATGAGCGAACACAGCCACGCAGAAATAAACCGCATAAGGTATTCGCCGCCGTGTTCGCTTGCCTTGAAGCGTGTAAAAAATTTGTTCATAAAAAACCTCATTCTCAGTCACCTGCAAGAAATTTATTGTTGTGAAGCTGGGAGCGCAGCTTCACCCCCTGCTTTTTCAGAATATCGACCTTGAGCGCAACAAGATTACGGTCGGTACAGAGCGCCGCCGCAGTTTTGTCAATATCGTAGCCGCAATTTATGCAATCGTAAAGCTCTTCATCTGATATAAGAAACTGTGCCGCAAAGAGATTTGCCTCATACTCCATAGAACGATCGCACATATCGAATATGTCATATTCGGCAAAGCCGCCGCTGTCGTCTGCCTTATCCCTGTGGAGCCTGTCGTGACCGATCTCGTGCATCAGGACGATTTTTTTCATACTGTCGCAAAGATCACGCTTTATAAAGATGAACGGGTTTTTCAGTATCAGCTTGTATGCGCCTTTCTGCTTTGAAAAATCCCTTTCGAGAACCTCTATATCAAGCTCCCGTGCGAGCCTTTTAGGAGAGCATCTGCCGTAGAGCGATATAAGCTCGTCAGCCTTGTTGACCGCCTCGTTAAAAAACAGCTTAACATTCGTGCTCTTTCCGCTTTGACACATATTTTCTGTTCTTCTCTTTTGCTATCCAGTAGGCATCCTGTATGGCTTTCATCATCTCGTCCATGTCATCCTGGTCAAGCTCTCCGCCTGCGAAAAGTCCTGTTACCTCCTGCATAAGCGCTTTTTTGCTTGCTGTGCGCCTGTAGCGCCGTACTTTTCGTTTGCGTTTATGTAGAATTCTTCGTTCTCGGTAAGCAGATAATTAATATCAACACCGAGTATCTCAGCCATTTTTCCGTATATTTCACGCTGTTTAGCATAGCTTTCGCCCTTTTCATAGTTTGTTATGGTTCTCAGAGATACACCGAGCATATCCGCAAACTGCTGCTGTGTAAGGCCTTTTGCACGGCGCTCTTTCTTTACTTTATCACAGAATTTCATAATTACTCCTTTTACTTGCAGTATGCTACGGCGTCTGCCTGAAATTTAAGCCCGTTTTCTCCGCCGAAATGGGCAAACTCGGTCTGTATTGATTTACGGACAGGATATTTGCCGCCGAAACGCTCCTTTATCACCTTTTCCATGACGGGAATATCCCATATATCCCTGAAAAGGCAATCCATCTGCACTACGTTTTCAAGTGTAAGTCCGACAAGTGCAAGACGCTTTTCCATCTCGTCAAATGCGCCGTTTACCTGCTGTTCGATACTTCCGCCGACATTTCCTACACAGTAATTGAGAAAACAGAAATCGCCTGCTTTGATAATTCCGCAATGCGCCCATTCTTCGTTGACATCATAACGTTCAATCATAATCGTATCCTCCGTAAAATTCAAAAACATGCAAATACATTGCACTTTTCTCTTGACAAATGCAAGATAATTGCGTATAATCTTGATTAGAAACTTAATTGCGTATTTATGATACCATAAATTGCGTATCGTGTCAAGCGAAACAGATAAGAGGCGATAAAATGGAACGTGATATACTTCACTGCGATATGAACAATTTCTTTGCGTCGGTTGAATGCAGGCTGAATCCGAACTTAAGAAATATCCTGTGGCTGTGTGCGGTTCGGTCGAGGAGCGGCACGGAATAGTGCTTGCGAAAAACGAACTTGCAAAGGCGCAGGGAGTAAAGACGGCGGAAACGGTAGCATCGGCAAAATCAAAGTGCAGGGGGGCTTGTTATCGTACCGCCGCACTTTGAGGAATATCTCAGGTACAGCAGACTTGCAAGGAAGATATACGAGCGGTATACGGATCTTATCGAGCCTTTCGGAATGGACGAATGCTGGCTTGATATAAGCGGTACGAGAAGGCTGTTCGGCGCACCCGAAAAGGTGGCAGACGAGATAAGGCGTACCGTAAAGGAGAAACTTGGGCTTACCATATCGGTCGGGGTATCGTTCAACAAGGTGTTTGCAAAACTCGGAAGCGATATGAAAAAGCCGGATGCGGTGACGGTGATACCGAGAGAAACGTTCCGTGAGAAGATATGGAATCTTCCGCTCAGTGATATATGATAGGGGCAGGCAGAGCGACTACCGCAAAGCTGAACGATTACGGGATATATACACTGGGTGAACTTGCACAGTGCGACGCTCAGTGGATAACAAAGGTGCTTGGCAAGAACGCATATATGCTAAGATGCTACGCAAACGGAACGGATAACTCGCAGGTTATGCCTGCTGATTTTTCGATGCCTGCAAAAAGCGTTGGGCACGGTGTGACGACCACAGCGGATATAACACGGTGCGAGGACGCAAAACCGTTGCTTCTTGAGCTGGCTCAGGATATAGGGAAAAAGGTTGACGCTTCAAAACAAGTATGCGACTAAGGTTTGTGTGAACGCAAGGTCAAGCATTCTCAGAAACAGGGAGTGGCAGACGGAGCTTCCGACAGCGACACGCTCGCCGATGATAATTGCGGATACGGCATACAGGCTGTTCTGCGACAATTACGATTGGGTAAATCCTGTGCGGTCGCTTACGGTAACCGCATTTTCTCTTGTGGACGGCGGTGCGGTGATACAGAACAGCTTTTTCAACGATACGATAAGGCTTGAAAAAAATGGAAAAGGCTGATGGCTGTATCAGGGATATACGCAAAAGATTCGGGGAGGGAATGATCAAGAATGCCGTGCTGCTGACAGGGCTTGCCGTGCCGAAATCAAAGGCGGTGGTTTCCCTTCCGGGCAATATGCTGAATAAATAGAAAGCCCGTCACGCAAAGCGTGACGGGCATAGTATTCGGTTGCGTGATCAGTCTACAAGCTCAGGGTTAAATGTTTCGTGCCACGGAAGTCCCCACTTGTTCAGTGCGTCCATAAACGGATCGGGATCGAATTCCTCGATGTTGTAGACGCCGGGCTTCTTCCACTTGCCTGTCATTACCATCATTGCTCCTATCATAGCGGGAACGCCGGTCGTGTAGCTGATAGCCTGCGAGCCGACCTCCTTGTAGCATTCCTGATGGTCACAGCAGTTGTAAACCTTGTAGTGTACTTCCTTACCATCCTTCTTGCCTATGCAGATACAGCCGATATTGGTCTTGCCGACTGTTCTGGGGCCGAGCGATGCGGGGTCGGGTAAAACTGCCTTAAGGAACTGGAGCGGTACTATCTCTCTGCCCTCGTACATAATGGGCTTTATCGATGTCATACCGACATCTTCGAGGCACTTCAGATGTGTGAGGTAGCTCTGTCCGAATGTCATAAAGAAACGGATACGCTTGATACCCTTGATATTGAGTGCGAGCGATTCAAGCTCCTCGTGGTGCAGAAGGTACATATCCTTCTTGCCGACCTGCTCAAAGTCGTACTCTCTCTTTATCTCCATAGGCTCGGTTTCTACCCACTTGCCGTCCTCGATATAGCTGCCCTTTGCGGATACCTCACGGATATTTATCTCGGGGTTGAAGTTTGTCGCAAACGGGTAACCGTGGTCGCCGCCGTTGCAGTCGAGAATATCAATATAATTGATCTCGTCAAAGTAATGCTTCTGGGCATAGGCGCAGAATACACACCGGTTACACCGGGTCGAATCCGCTTCCGAGAAGTGCGGTGATGCCAGCCTTTTCAAACTTTTCTCTGTATGCCCACTGATACTTGTACTCAAACTTTGCTGTGTCGGGATGCTCATAGTTTGCCGTATCAACATAGTCTGTCTTTGTTTCAAGGCAGGCATCCATTATTGTAAGGTCCTGATAAGGAAGCGCAACGTTTATGACAATGTCGGGCTTTTCCTTATTTATAAGCTCAACAAGCTGAGGAACGCTGTCTGCGTCTACCTGTGCAGTCGTTACCTTTGTCTTTGTACCCTTTTCCTCTACCTGCTTTTTCAGCGCATCGCACTTTGACTTTGTACGGCTGGCAATGCAGATCTCAGTGAAAACCTCGCTGTTCTGACAGCACTTATGGACTACTACTCCGGCAACACCGCCGGCACCGATTATCAATGCTTTTCCCATTTTTCTTTCCTTTCCGCTCTGCCTGAGGGCAGACGTCACATAGTGGTTACAAATAGATTATACACTATCGTGTGTAAAAAAAAAACAAGCAATATTTATATAATGCATACAAGCACACCGTAATCAAACGGCGAGAGCTTTATCGTCTTTTCTTCGCTCTCGTGAGGCTTTCTGAGGAATTTCGGGTCGGTATATTCGCCATTCATATAGTCGTCAAGCTTAAACGTCTTAGGATATTTCGACTTGTTCAGGAATATAACGGCTGCCTCACGGTTTAGCTTGTCAATTCTTGCAAATACGCATTCCTCTGGTGTACAGCTTAAAAACTTCATTTCGCCCTGAGCGAACGCCTTGCTTGACTTTCTTATCCCGGCAAGCTGTTTTGTGAAGTCTATCATATCTATATTCTCTTTGCCCCACGGGTAACAGCGTCTGTTGAACGGGTCCTTATAGCCCTCAAGACCTGCTTCATCGCCGTAATATATGCACGGCACACGGGCAGGAAGAATTGCAGTACCATAGCGCATTTAAGCAGTGAAAGGCCGTAAACGTACTGTTCGGGCGAAAGGTAGCGTTCAGCCTGCCATTCTCTGTCGTGCCAGCCTACATCCTCGCCGGCAAGTCTTGTCAGGATACGCTCGGTATCGTGAGTTGACAGGAAGTTCATCAGCATATCGGCACTGGGCTTGGGGTAATGCTCAAGTATCGTCATTACGCCGTCCTCAAAGCCTCTTGCATCGCCGTACTTGCAGTAGTTTATGATAGCTTCCTTGAAAGGATAGTTCATAACGCTGTCAAGCTGACCGCCTATAAGATAACGTCTGCGGACACCGTAACTCTCCTTGTTGGACGCATCCTCCCATACCTCGCCGTAGATGACCTTATCGTTGCCCTTGGCTTTTTACAGCCTTATTGAGATTGTCAAGGAATTCATCGGGAAGCTCATCGGCAACGTCAAGTCGCCAGCCTCTTGCGCCCTTGTCTATCCAACGCTGTAATATACCGTTTTCACCGCAGATATATTCTGTGTAGTCGGGGTTGTTCTCATTTACGTTGTGGGAAGTGTGGTGATGCCCCACCACGATTCATAATCGAAAGGATAGCGTGAGAAGCAGTACCAGTTTTTATATTTGCTGTCGGGATCTCTGTATGCGCCCTCGTGATCTCCGTATCTGCCGAACTTGTTGAAATAGATGCTGTCTGCGCCGGTATGGGAGAACACGCCGTCAAGGATAATGTCTATACCGTATGTTTTGGCCTGTTTGCACAGATGCTCAAAATCCTCGTCCGTGCCGAGCATAGGGTCGATATGCTCATAGCAGGCGGTAGAATAGCGGTGATTTTCGTGCGACTCGAAAAACAGGGTTGAGATAAATGCAGGTAACACCTAAACTCTGAAGATAAGGGAGCTTGCTTTCTATGCCTTTGAAATCTCCTGCAAAATAATCGTTGTTGCGGATAATTCCTCTCTCATCCGGACGGAAGAACGGGGTATCCTCCCAGTTCTCGTGGATTATTCTGTCTGTAGGAACGTTTTCGTGCTTTTCTCCGCTTCGGCGGCAGAATCTGTCTGGGAATATCTGATACATAATTCCGCCCTTTATCCAGTCGGGAGCCGCCATATCCTTATCAAAAACGGTAAGCTGGAACAGATCACCGTTATCAAGAACACCGAGCCTTGCTCCGCTACGCTTTTACATATCTCCTGTTGCCGTCTATCATCAAAGAGAAATAATAGTGGTGCAGACCTTTATGCAAGGGGTTGAAATTACATGTAAACACGTTGCATTCTGTGGTCGTATCGGTAATGTCAAGCGGTATGAAGCGTTCCTTTTCGCCGGGACGGAACATTACAAGAGTAGGGTCGCTGACGTGCCATTCCTTCGGAAAACGCAGGGAGAATGTGCTGGGCTGATACTGTCGTATTGCTCGAACGGGCTTTTATAGTTTAAGTCGAAGCAGTCGAATATCGGAGTATCCATTAAAAAACATTCCTTTCGGATTAAAGTCGGATTAAAATTGAGGGTGGTTATATATACCCGAAAAGTCCGTTGGTTGCAAACGGACTTTTTTTATTATCTTGGGCTACTGTCTGTTAAATTAACTTCCAGATGTCACGGGCATAGTCTGTAACGGCACGGTCAGCCGAGAATATGCCTGCAGATGCGATATTTATAAGCGACATCTTATTCCAGAGGTACTTATCCTTATAGGTTTCGCTTGCCTTTGCCTGTGTTCCTCTGTAGCTGTCGAAATCGGCAAAGCACATATATCTGTCTGCGTGACGCAGTGAATTTGCTACTTCCTCGAATGTTGCACCGTTTATACCCTTGTACATCTTTTCGAGAACGCTCTTGATAACTGCGTGTGAGTTGTATATCTTTTCGGGGTCATATCCCTCAGCCTTAAGCTGATTTACCTCGGGAGTTGACATACCGAAGATGAAGATGTTGTCATCGCCTACCGCTTCGTGTATCTCAACATTCGCACCGTCATAGGTACCCATTGTAAGAGCGCCGTTGAGCATCAGCTTCATATTACCTGTACCGGAAGCCTCTGTTCCTGCGAGAGATCTGCTCTGAAATCTCACTTGCGGGCATAAGAATCTCTGACAGCGTTACCTTGTAATCTTCAAGGAATACAACAGCAAGCTTTTCGTTCAGCTTGGGATTCTTCTTAAGCTCTTCGCCTATGCACCATATCATCTTGATTATCTGCTTTGCCATATAATAGCCGGGTGCCGCCTTTGAAGCGAAGATATAGGTCTTGGGTACAAAGTCCGCATCGGGATTATTGAGCAGATAAATGTAGTCTGCGATAATGTTCATAGCGTTAAGCTGCTGACGCTTGTATTCGTGCAGACGCTTTACCTGTACATCGAAAATACCGTTGCAGTTAAGCTTAGTGCCTGTGGTGTTGTATACATACTTTGCGAAAGCCTGCTTGTTAGCTAACTTTACAGCGGCTAATTTATCAAGAACCGACTTATCCGTTGCAAACTTCTTGAAATCTGCAAGCTTTGACGCATCCTTCTTGAAGCCGTCGCCTATGCACTCGGTAAGAAGGTTTGTAAGTCCCTGATTGCTTGCGAGTAACCAACGGCGATATGCGATACCGTTTGTAACGTTTTTTGAAGGCATCGGGAGTAACAGTGTACTGGTCGTGGAATACGCTGTCCTTGATGATTTCGGAGTGAAGCTTAGAAACACCGTTTACAGAGCTGCTTGCCGCACAGCAGAGGTTAGCCATCTTTACACGGTTGTCAAGAATAATGGACATTCTTGTTACCTTCTCGCTGTCGCCGCCGGTCACTTCCATAAGATGAGCGCAATAACGGTTGTTTATTTCAACTATGATAGCGTAGATTCTGGGGAGTATTCTCTGCATAAGATCGACATCCCACGTTTCAAGCGCTTCTGCCATAACCGTATGGTTTGTATAATCGAATGTGTTTGTGATGATGTTCCACGCCTTATCCCAGTCATAACCGCAGTCATCGAGCAGTATTCTCATAAGCTCGGGGATAGCAAGGGTGGGATGAGTATCGTTTATATGGGATAGCTACCTTTTCGTGAAGGTTTTCAAGAGTACCGTAAACGTTCATATGACGCATTACAATATCGCCTACGGAAGCGGCGCTCATAAAATACTGCTGACGCAGACGCAGAGCCTTACCCTCAAGGTGATTATCGTTGGGGTAAAGTACCTTTGTCAGTGAGTGTGCGATATTATTTGCACCGATAGCCTTTGCATAGTCGCCCTGATTGAACATATTCATATCAAACGACATACTCTCGGCACTCCAAAGACGGAGCTTTGAAACGCCCTTGCTGTCATAGCCCGATACATACATATCATAGGGTACTGCATTTACTGTCTTATAGTTAACGTGATTTACGCTGTGGTAGTTCTGCTCCCACTTCTCGTAAATCTCGCCGTCAAAATGAACCTCTATAGCCTGATCGGGTACGGGTACGAGCCACGCTCTGCCGCCGGGCAGCCAGTCATCGGGAAGCTCTGTCTGCCAGCCGTCTATGATTTTCTGCTTGAAGATACCATATTCGTAGAGGATAGAGTAGCCTGTTGCGGGGAATGCGCAGGTTGCAAGTCCGTCAAGGTAGCAGGCGGCAAGTCTGCCAAGACCGCCGTTACCGAGTCCCGCATCGGGTTCTTCCTCATAGATATGTTCAATCTTTACATCGAGCTTCTTGAGCGCCTTTGCCACTTCGTCCTGCATACCGAGGTTGTAGAGGTTTGTCTTTAACGAACGTCCCATAAGGAATTCCATAGAAAGATAGTAGACCTGCTTTCTGCCCTTTGAGTTGCAGTCGGTCATGAACATCGAGCGCTTTTCCTTAAGGTAGTTTACCACTATCTTTGATAAAGCCTTGTAAATCTGGGTGTGAGTTGCTTCTGCGGGGGATACTCTGAAGTCGTACTCCAGCACCTCCGTCAGCTTACGGGTTATTTCATTTTCTGTAAATGGTGAAGTCATATAAATTTTTTTCCCTTTCTTCCGGTCCGATTTTCTTACAGTCTAATTATACAACATACGTTATCCTTATTCAAGGCTGAATAAAATATTTTGTAAATAATAAGGTGAAATTGCACTAAAACCGATTGCCGATTTTATGCAATTTCACGATAAAATTTTTCCTATGTAGGATTTATTTACTGATAATTGACAAAATGCGTGTTACATACACGTCACGCCTTTATCTTAAACGCCTTGAAAATGTCGTTTTTGTCCTTGATTTTGGACAATATCATCAGCTTGTCGCCTATCTCAAGAGTGGTGTGACCTCTTGGGATTATCAGCTCGGTTTCATTGCGGATAATAGAAATAATATTGAGCGTCAGCGGTATTTCCATTTCCATAAGCGGAACGTTCTGAAGCGTGAAGCTGTTATCAAGCACTATCTCGAAAACACCGGCATTTCCTGCGCCGAGAGGAAGAAGCTCCTTTATCTTGCCGCTGTCTATCTCACGCTCAAGCTGACCTGTAATGTTATCGGTAGAGCTTACAACTATATCTACGCCGAGTTTCTTCAGTGCCTCAACGTTTTTGGGGTTGTTTACCTTTGCTATGGTCTTTTTCACCTGATAGAGCCTTTTTTTGCAAGCTGGCAGGCAACAAGGTTATCCTCGTCACGTCCTGTCACGGCAATAACGCTGTCGGCATCGGCAACTCCCGCCTGTTCAAGCACGGAAACGCTTGTGCCGTCACCCTTTTATTACGGTTATGTTAAGGTCGTTTGCAAACTTCTGGCAGGCTTCCTTTTCCTTTTCAACAACGGATACATCGTATCCCTTTTCAATAAGAACTTTGGTCAGATAGTAGCCTATCTTTCCGCCGCCTATTATAAGCGAGTGCATTTTACAGATCCTTTCTGTCGTTTATGTCAGATGGCTTTTGAGAATATCAGCTTGTCGCCCTCTCTCATAACAACGTTATAATTATTCACTATTTCAATCGTGCTGTCTGCCCTGATTATCGCATACAGCGTTTCGTTCTCCTCATATTCTATGTCAACGGGGGTCATACCGATAAAACTCCTTAGGTATCTCCATTGTGGTGAAACGCACCATATGCGAGCCGAAGCTGACGTATTTTTTCTTCCAGCATAGGCTTTATCGCAGAGCATATCGCTTCAACTGTGAGCTTTGTCGGGCAGACCGTTTCAAGTCCGAAATGGGCAAATATATCTCCTCTTTCGGGGTCAAGGATACGGCTGACGACCTTCTTTACTCCGTAAACCTCTTTTTTGCAAGCTGTGACACCATTATGTTGGTGTTGTCATCGTCCGTAACTGCGCATACGACATCACAGCTTTCAATGCCCGCCTTTTTGGATTATCCTGATCTATCGGCACACCGCATAAAAGACTGCCCTTGAAATCAGGCTCAAGCATTTTATCCGCTTCCGCCGCCGTCCTTGCTATTACCGAAACGTCTATGCCCTCATCGCACAGCATGTTTGCAAGACGTGAGCCTACCTTACCGCAACCGACTACCAGTACGTTCATTAAAAATTCAACTCCTCTCCGGCACACGCAGGTACTGCAACCTGTCACCGAGTATATCCTTCATTGTTTCATATCCTTTTCTTCCTGTGTTATGGCAGGTGTATATACTGCCTGTGCGAAGCCCCTGACAGCTCATCTGCCGACTTTGCTATATGACTTTGCTGTACGGTCTGTTTTCCGAGCCTGTTTGTATAGGCAAAGCAGCCGACTACAGACAGAACCGGAGCGTCCCACAGCCTTTTCGCCGTATTTATCATACCTGCGATGCCCGTATACGCACCGCCCGTTATCAGCACGAAGCCGTCACGTCTTCTGCCGGGAAACATACGGCAAAACATTCTCCCGAAAAATCGTCCGGCACATAAAAGCCCTTTTTCCTTATATAAAAATGCCTGTCGGCTTCGGCGGTCTTATCCTTCTTTTCTACGGCGACAAGATAGAAGTCCTTGCATACCTCTGTGAAGCGTTCAAAACGGAACGTGTTATATCTGTCGCTTCTGTAGAACGATTGAGGAAGTCCGCTTCGTACTCTGAGCAGTTTTTCCTTCACGGCACAATCAGCCGCTTCATCCTCTCTTATAAAAATGCGTATATTTCTGTTCTTTCGCACCGCTGTTTCAACGCCGCCCGTGCAATCATCGGTATTTACGGGGATTATAAGCGTATCCGCCTTATCCGCAGGTATGCCAAGACGCTCTGCGTTGCTGAGATACAGAGCAGACGCTCCCGTACCGAAAAGAATTATGTTCCTGCCGTGTTCGATATAAAGGCATATTCCGTACTCGGAAAACAGCTTTGAATCGGCTGTTTCATCGTCGGACAGAGATACTATCCTCAAAAGCGTCATTCCTTTCTCTGCAATCGTGATCTTATTAATATATATTATCACATATCCGTCGTAACTTCAAGCATATAAAGCCGCAGAACAAAAAAAAATGACGGCAGAATGTTACTTCTGCCGGTAAAATTCAAATAAACCGAAACAAACTTAAGTAAGGAATAAAAATGAAAATCAGATATTCAACCTGTTGCCGGTAGCAAAAAAGGCAAACAGCGAATAAGCAAAAAATTATCAGCTCAGTATCTGCATAAGCCGCTCGATAAGCATACCTATCTGAGGCTTTGAGAACTGTTCGTCCGCACCTACTGAAAGTCCCTTCTGATACATCTGCTCGTTTATGAGTGAGGAGAACAGGAAAACGGGTATCTTTTTAAGTGTGGGGTCGGATTTTATGAGCTTTGTAAGGTGGTGTCCGTCCATCTGGGGCATCTCAATATCGGTTATAACTGCGGCTACGCAATTTGTAACATCGCCGTTGTAGCCCGAAAACTGAGATATGTAGTCCCACGCCTCTTTTCCGTTGGGGAAAGAGCGGATCTCCTTAAAGCCTATATCCGAGAGGCTGTTTACTATCATCTTGTTGAGGAACTGCGAATCCTCGACTATTACGATATGCTTTTCAGCTGTCACTGCCGTAGCCTTTGCATTTTCGGCACCCTTGAGATCAAGTCCTGCCGCCTTGTTTATATCGCTTACTATCTTCTCAAAGTCAAGGATAACAAGAATCTTTCCGTCGACCTTTGCTATACCGGTAGCTATGCCGGTAGTCGAATCGCCCGAAACCTGAGGGGGCTTTTCGATAGCTGTCCAGCCTATACGCTGTATGCCCTGCACTGCCGTAACGTGAAAGCCTACATCCATTCCGTTGAACTCGCAGATTATGAATAATCCTCTTGCGTTCTCCGGCTTTTCGGTGCCTAACACCTTATGTAAGTCGATAACGGTAATCAGCTTGTCACGGGGCATAAATACACCCTCTATCTCATCGTGTGCCTGAGGCATCGGGACAAGCTCCTGTTCCATCATTATTTCACGGACCTTGGCAATGTTTATGCCATAGGAATTTCCGCATACATTAAATTCTAAAAGCTCCAGCTCGTTAGTACCGCTTTCAAGCAGTATGCCGGTATCATTTGCACTGTAAGCTGCCATAATATACACCTTCCGTTGCCATTCTAATCTTGAACTGATTTTTATTATACACCATATCCACAAAAAAGTAAATAGATGAGTTTGATTTTTAGTTAAAAACAACCAAGTTTTGAGGTTGGATTTGTGATTTTGCACAAGTACACACTGCCGCTTTTCAGCCTATAAATTCCTTTATAAGCGAATTTTCGGGGACTGCCTCCGGCGGAACCTCTTTTCAGCGACAGGAATCTGGGTAACTCGCTGTAGCGGTTGACCTGTCTTATACATTCGTCAAAATCATTGTCGCAGAGCTTCGCAAGCACGCTTCTGTATACCGAAAGCTCATACGGGAAGAATGTATCTATATCGAAATCCGCAAGGTGCTTATACGGCATTATATAAAGGCTTTCGCCACGCTGTACGCTGGGGAACTGTTCTATCGTCCTGTGATAATCCCTTCCTCTGAACAGCTTGTCACGGGAGAGCCTGCGGATAAGGCGTATCTTTGACGGGTGGAGAAGTCCGCCCTTTTCATCGGCTATTCTTGTACGGACGCTGACATAGATAAACGTTGCGCTGTCGTGCATCTTGCCCGTAACATCGGGATTGAGCGCATGGATGCCCTCTATTATAACTACCGTGTTGCCGTCGCATCGTATTGCGTTGCCGTGCTGTCTTGAATTATCGGCAAAATTGAATTTAGGCAGTCTTACCTCGCCGCCTGCCGCCAGAGTACGCAGATCTTTTTTCAGAAGCTCGCAATCGACCCTTGCAGGCGCTTCAAAGTCTACCCTGCCGTTTTCATCGGGCGGTATAACTCCCGGCACGAAATAATCATCCATAGATATGACTATCGCCTTAATACCCTTTTTCACAAGCGCATCCGCTATGTGATATGCCGTTGTTGTTTTGCCCGAACCGGACGGCCCCGACAAAAGCACCAGCGGCTTTTGTTTGTGGCACTGCGCTATGCTGTCTGCCGCCGCCGCTATTTTATCCGAATACTGCTTTTCGGAGGTTCCGATAAACGTATCAATATCTTCCGCACGGCGATTAAGCTCACCGAGCGTAATTATCTTTATCTGCTTTTTGTCCTGCTCAGTATGTAACAAAAAAACACCTTCCGTTGTGATAATAAATTTAGTGATGGACAGAAATATCATACCACAACGGAAGGCTTATTTCAAGCGTTAATTATAAATCGTCGGCATCCTGCACGGGTTTTTCGTAAATATTGTCGCATACGCCGGTATAGCTTCCGTCGGGATCGAAATCCGAGCTTCTCAGCGCCATAACACCGAGCGCCCTTCTCATTATCCTTGCGGTATCGCTGTAACCCGTGTTTTTCCTTTTCTGCAACGATTCATCACGTTTAAAATTCATTATTCTTCTCCTTTCGGCTGTCGGAAAATATCCGACAATAATATTATCTTCATCACGATAAAAAATAATTAAGCAATTTTTTCAATAAACGTTGTGAAAAATTCGTGAAAGGTTGCTCCAAGCCTTTATTTTGCTTGCAAAAGAAGTCGGTTTATGTTATACTTAATCTGCATATCTGTATGCAGATACAAGAAAATTACAGAGGTATCATAATGGGAACAGCTTCAAGCGAAGAAATTATATACGGTAAAAATGCGGTAACTGAGGCTCTCAAAGCCGAAAAGCCGATAGACACCGTCTTTGTGCTTAAAGGTACGCAGGGGATGAATCAGATCATCGCACTTGCCAAAAAGCAGGGCATAGTCGTAAAGGATGCAGGCGAGGATAAGCTGAAAGCCTTGTGCGGCGACAAGCACGGCGGCGTTGCGGCGGCATTATCGTCAGTTTCATACTGCACGGTAGAGGATATTCTGGCAAATGCCGAAAGCAAGGGCAAACCGCCTTTTATAATAATATGTGACGAGATACAGGATCCGCATAATCTGGGTGCGATAATCCGTACAGCCGAGGCGGCGGGTGCAGACGGAGTGATTATTCCGAAAAAGACGCAGTGCTACCGTCAATCCTACCGTTTTCAAAACATCGGCAGGTGCGGCGGCATGGATAAAGATAGCAAGGGTATCAAATCTTGTTGATACAATAAAAACGCTCAAAAAGCACGGAGTCTGGGTATACGGTGCGGAGGCGGACGGAACTCCCATAGACAAGGCAGATTTGTCCGGAGCGTTGGCACTCGTTATCGGAAGCGAAGGCTTCGGACTCGGAAAACTCGTAAGGGAAAACTGCGACGTTGTGCTGTCGCTCCCAATGTTCGGCAAGGTCAATTCGCTCAACGCTTCGGTCTGCGCTGGCATACTGATGTACGAGGCGGTCAAATACAGATAAAGGCACGACCGGAAAATAAGAAACGAAAGGACGCTCATGATATGGCTGATTATTCAATAGACGATATTCTGGCAGAGCTTGACGCAAAGAAAAGCGGCGACTCGGACAATACCGGCAGATCATACGGAGATGATACGCCCCCACGTCATCACGACATAAGCGCAACCGCAATAATAGAAGGACTTGACGGAAGCGAGGACGGCGTATATCTGCGTGAAAAGGACGGCGGCACGGAAAATGTTGACGCAGAATATATAAACGAAGCGCAGGACGGCTCAGACGAAGTATCAAAAGCAACGTCTTATGAGAGCAGGAAAGTTAACGGCAGTACGGATAACTCCGATATAGACAAAATAACCGGCGAACAGAGCGATGTCGATAAAGTGCTTGGCGAAACCGATAATTTTATGATAACTGACGCAAGCAGTGAGATTGATATCGACGAGCATAAAGCAAAGGTTTTGGCGGAAAAACGAAAAAAGCCGTGCAGGGAAAGCCGGGCTGAAAACGAAAAAGCTCCCGAGCCTGTTCACGAAATCCGCAAGGAGATTGTCAGCGACGAGGAAAAACGCAGAATGATGCTTGAAAAGGAGCGTGAGAACTCCGACCCCGACGATATGCTGGCGCTTGTTAATCCTCTTGAGGTCAAGGAAAAGGTAAACGAGCAGGTAAAGGAAAAGGAGCTTGTTTCCGTTGCGGAACTGAGCGGGGTATGTACGCAGGCAACACGCAGGGCATCGCAGGCGACGATCTGAAAGCCATAGCACCGCAGAAGACCTCTTTGCCGAAAAAATAAGCGATACCGCAGACGTTTCGGAAAAAGCAGTTTCGGATACGAAAAGCGACGACGCTCCCGTAAAGGAATATCACGGAAAGAAATCGACCGATAATCTTATAGAGAAGCTGAACAGAAATCTTGCGCAGCAACGCAAGGAAAATGTCAAGGCATACCGCACGATAACGCTCAACACAATAAACGGCGACAGGACCACGCTTCCGCATCCGCTGAACATAGACTATCAGAAGCAGATAATCGAGGCAACAGGCGCTATTCCGACAGAAAATCCCGCTGTGGAGGAGGAAAAGCAGGCCGAGCTTGCGGCGGCAAAGAAGCACAAGCTGAAGGACTTTGTGCTTGAGGACGAGGTACCCGAAGCCGAAGAACAGGCAGAGCCTGAGGAAGAATTCGAGGACTATGACAGCACAGGTCAGATATGGGCGGATCTCTGTGCAAGCCACAAGGGACTTAAGGTAAGGCTCGGTATGCTTACGGTCATAACGATGATAAGCGTCATTATTGCCGTAATGAATGATTTCAGCCTGTTCGCAAAGCTGGGACTCGGCTCTGCGTTCAATTTCATAAACGGAACTACCGGCGATGTAAACTCGCTGATATACATTTATCTTGTGCTTGGCGTACTCGGCATTGCGATATGCTCGACAGCAATAAGCAACGGCGCTGTAAAACTGGTGACCGGAAAAGCCGACTGCGACTCGGTATGCGCTTTTACATCGGTACTGTCGCTGATCGGCGGAGTTATCTCGCTTGTTGACGTACAGACGTTCAAGCTCGGTCACTCGTTCATATATCTTTCAACCGCACTGGTCGGTCTTATGTTCAACACAATCGGAAAGATATATATGATTTCCCGTGCAAAGCGTAACTTCAAATTCATATCGGGCGACAGCCAGAAATATTATGCGCAGGTAATCGACGGTGAGGAACGTGCCTCTGCACTCACAAGAGCGGCAGGCGAAAAGATTCCTGTGATTGCGGCAATGCGTAAAACCGAATTTCTGACGGACTTTCTGAAATCCAGCTACTGCGACGACGAAGCGGACAGAATGTCGATAAAGCTGATAATAGCCTCGCTTGTTGCGGGACTTGTGGCAGGAATACTGGCGTTCATAAATCCGTTTGGCAGTGAATTTGCCACATCGGGAGCCGAAAATCCGCTTTACTGGGCAATCTCTGCGGCTATTGCCACCATATTGACAGTAACGCCGTTCTCGCTTTTGTTCGTTGTGAACAGACCTCTTTCCCGTGCCTCAAAAAAAGCTCAGCGAATGCAATGCGGCACTGCTGGGATATGATGCGGCAATCGAATTTTCCGATGTAAACACGGTAATGACAGACGCAAAGACGCTGTTTCCGGCAGGAAGCGTACAGATCAAAAAGCTGAAGCGCTGGCAGAAGAAGAACTCAATCATTAAGACCAGCGTTGACGAGGCTATACTTATGGCGGCAAGCCTTGCGATACACACAGACGGTATACTGTCATACCCGTTCTATGATATGACTCTTGGCAACAAGGAGCTTCTCAAGAAGGTCGATAACTGCATTTACGAGGATAACTGCGGTGTTACGGGCTGGATAGGAACAAAGCGTGTTATGCTCGGCGGCAGGGCGCTTATGGAAATGCACAACATAGATCTGCCGAACAAGAAGAATGAACGCAAATACTGTCCTGAAGGTCTTGAGCCTGTATATCTTGCGGTAAGCGGTGATATAGTTGCAATGTTCGTTGTGGGCATGACGGCAAATCCCGAAATACAGTCAACGCTGAAGACACTTCAGTCAAGAGGCATAACGGTGCTTGTTCATACTACAGATTCTCTTGTAACGGCAGAAAGCCTTGCGGATATATTCGAGCTTGACCCGTCACTCGTAAAGGTGCTTCCTCACGAGGCACACGAGGAATACCAGCGAAAGCACTAAGTACACCTCAAGAGGAAACGGCGGACTTTCCTGCTCGGGTACATTCACCTCGTTTGCAAGAGCAATTATGGCGGCAAAGAATCTTGTCCGTGATTTCTCGCTGTCAAAGGCGATTATGCTCGGTTCGTCCGCACTCGGACTTCTTCTGGTGCTTGTAATGGTACTGCTAAGAGAAATGACCCTGCTTACACCCAGTGTTATCACACTTTATAATACTGTTGCGGTGCTCGCAATGATGGCTGTACAGAATGTACGGAAATATTGAGATCGGATTTGAATTTAAAGCTGTGACGAAATGTATGTTTCGCCGCAGCTTTCAGATTGTAGAAAAAGTCTTGTATTAGATGCGCTTCTGTTATATCATTCTGCTTTGCCTACGATAGCAAGCTACCGATAGTTCTTTTTGTCGGATAGCACTTCTCGGGTTCGCTATTCGAATAAATGCACCTGTCAATATTGACGAGGGAAAGAACCAAAGAGACTATTGGTGCAAGTCTGAGCCTCGCTTATGCAAGGCTCGTGCACTCCCGCTAAAAAGCTACGCTGGACTTGACAGCCCAGTGAAGCAGAGCGAAACGTCCGAGTGCTTGCGTAAGCAAGACTCAGCCCTATACTCTTAGGTTCTCTCCCAAATCAGTTATTCCTCTTGAGCGACGTGAGGAGCGGGAGCATTGCTAAAGCAATGCTCAGCGTGGCATCCCTCTTTCCTTACTCACACCCCCCCCCGTCGGGGTGTTGGATAAACTCGAATAACCACCTGAACATTGTATGACCTGTTAATGCAGGGACGCTTAACGCTACACGTCCGCATATTAGTACATATATCTCAGGTTAGTGGCGTTTTTTTGAAAGGTTAATGTTAGCGCAGTTGCACTGATAATGTCACGAAAATATTAACTCCTTGTTTATACGGAAAATGTTTTTAAGCGGTGTTGGTGATACATTTTACGGTACAGCTTTAATAACAATCAGTTTATCGACAGTCTGAGAGCTGCGACGAAATGTATGTTTCGCCGCAGCTTTTTTTGTTGCTTTTTCTGTTATCGTATAACACGATTCGATGCCGATATACCACCGTTGCCGACAGCCGAACACGCTTTAGTCACATTTTACAAAAATTTTTCTTCATTTTCGGTACATAAAAACAAAAAAATTTTAAAAAACACTGGAAAAGTAGAATCAAATCTGTTATAATACTTATTGTATGGCTGAGAAGTCTGTAATTCTGCAGGTTTCCGCAGAAAAGGAAAATTCAGACAAACGGCCGGAATAATAATTTAGGAGGAACCCCCAATGGCACATAAGTATTGCTACCTCTTCTCAGAGGGTAATGCTACAATGAGAGAGCTTCTCGGCGGTAAGGGCGCAAACCTTGCAGAAATGACCAACATCGGTCTTCCCGTACCCCAGGGCTTCACAATTTCAACAGAGGCTTGTACAAAGTACTACGAAGACGGCCGTAAGATCAACGATGAGATCATGGCTGAGATCAACGAATACATCGTAAAGATGGAAGGCATCACAGGCAAGAAGTTCGGTGATAAGGAAAATCCCCTGCTCGTATCTGTATGTTCAGGTGCAAGAGCTTCTATGGCCGGTATGATGGATACTATCCTTAACCTCGGTCTTAACGAGGACGTTGTTGCAGTAATGGCTGAAAAGTCAAACAACGAAAGATGGGCTTGGGACTGCTACAGAAGATTTATCCAGATGTACTCCGACGTAGTTATGGAAGTCGGCAAGAAGTACTTCGAAGAGCTTATCGACAAGATGAAGGCTGAAAAGGGCGTTACACAGGACGTTGAGCTTGATGCTAACGACTTAAAGGAGCTTGCAGGTCAGTTCAAGGCTGAATACAAGGCTAAGATCGGTGAAGACTTCCCCTCTGATCCTAAGGAACAGCTGATGGGCGCTATCAAGGCAGTATTCCGTTCATGGGACAACCCCAGAGCAAACGTATACAGACGTGACAACGATATTCCTTACTCATGGGGTACAGCCGTAAACGTACAGTCTATGGCATTCGGTAACATGGGTGACGACTGCGGTACAGGTGTTGCATTCACTCGTGACCCTGCTACAGGCGCTAAGGGTCTGTTCGGTGAGTTCTTAACAAACGCACAGGGCGAAGACGTTGTTGCAGGTGTTCGTACACCTATGCACATTCAGGAAATGGAGCAGAAGTTCCCTGAGGCTTTCAAGGAGTTCACAGAAGTTTGCAAGACTCTTGAAGACCACTACAGAGATATGCAGGATATGGAGTTCACAGTTGAACACGGTAAGCTCTATATGCTCCAGACAAGAAACGGTAAGAGAACAGCTCAGGCTGCTCTGAAGATCGCTTGTGACCTCGTTGACGAAGGCATGAGAACAGAAGAAGAAGCTGTTGCTATGATCGATCCCCGTAACCTTGATACACTTCTTCACCCCCAGTTCGACGCAAAGGCACTCAAGGCCGCTACACCTATCGGTAAGGGTCTCGGCGCTTCTCCCGGAGCTGCTTGCGGTAAGATCGTATTCACAGCTGAAGACGCTGTAGAGTGGGCTGATAGAGGCGAAAAGGTAGTTCTGGTTCGTCTTGAAACATCACCTGAGGATATCACAGGTATGAAGGTATCTCAGGGTATCCTGACCGTTCGTGGCGGTATGACATCCCACGCAGCCGTTGTTGCTCGTGGTATGGGTGAGTGCTGCGTTTCCGGTTGCTCTGCAATCAACATGGATGAAGCTAACAAGAAGTTTGAGCTTGGCGGCAAGACATTCGTTGAAGGCGACGTAATCTCTATCGACGGTACAACAGGTAACATCTATGACGGTGCTATCGCTACTGTTGACGCTCAGATCGCAGGCGAATTCGGCAGAATCATGGCTTGGGCTGACAAGTACAGAGTTCTTAAGGTAAGAACAAACGCTGATACTCCCGCTGACGCTAAGAAGGCAAGAGAACTCGGTGCTGAAGGTATCGGTCTTTGCCGTACTGAGCATATGTTCTTCGAAGCTGACAGAATCGCCGCTTTCCGTGAGATGATCTGCTCAGATACAGTTGAAGAAAGAGAAGCTGCACTCGCTAAGATCGAGCCTATGCAGCAGGCTGACTTCGAGGCTCTTTACGAAGCACTTGAAGGTTGCCCCGTAACAATCAGATTCCTTGATCCTCCTCTCCACGAATTCGTTCCTACTGAGGAAGCTGACATTGAGGCTCTTGCTAAGGCTCAGGGCAAGTCCGTTGAGACCATCAAGAACATCATCGCATCTCTCCACGAGTTCAACCCCATGATGGGTCACAGAGGATGCCGTCTTGCAGTAACATATCCTGAAATTGCTAAGATGCAGACTGCTGCCGTTATCAAGGCTGCGATCAACGTCAAGAAGGCTCACCCCGACTGGACAATCGTTCCTGAGATCATGATTCCTCTGGTTGGCGATGTTAAGGAACTCAAGTACGTTAAGAACTTCGTTGTTGAAACAGCTGACGCTGTTATCAAAGGAAGCCGGCGCTGACCTCAAGTATGAAGTTGGTACAATGATTGAGATCCCCAGAGCTGCTCTTACAGCTGACGAAATCGCTAAGGAAGCTGAGTTCTTCTGCTTCGGTACAAACGACCTTACACAGATGACATACGGCTTCTCTCGTGATGACGCAGGCAAGTTCCTTAACGCTTACTATGACGCTAAGATCTTCGAGAACGATCCCTTCGCTAAGCTCGACCAGACAGGCGTTGGCAAGCTGATGGAAATGGCTATCAAGCTCGGTAAGGCTACACGTCCCGATATGCACATCGGTATCTGCGGCGAACACGGCGGTGATCCCTCATCTGTTGAGTTCTGCCACAAGATCGGTCTGACATACGTTTCATGCTCACCCTTCCGTGTACCGATCGCAAGACTTGCAGCAGCTCAGGCAGCTATCGCTGACAAGAAGTAATTTAGGATTCCCCTTAAATTAACTTATAAATAATATAACGGTCACGTTCCCGAAAGAGAATGTGACCGTTATTTTTATTGTTTGTTGCAAAAAAGCCGATAGGCTGTGAAAAAAGTTCACGGTCTATCGGCTTTTATTCTGTCGCTTATCACTTGCCAAACTCATCATCTACTGCAGAAAGCGCTGCGGCAATTACCTTATCCATATCGTAGTACTTATACTGTCCGAGCCTGCCGCCGAAGATTACATCGGGACGGGTAGCGGCGAGGGTCTTGTACTTTTCGTAAAGAGCATTGTTTGCTTCGTCGTTTATCGGATAGTAAGGCTCAATGCCCGGCTGCCATTCGGCTGAATATTCACGGCTGATGACCGTCTTTTCCTGCTTGCCGAATTCAAAGTGCTTATGCTCGATAATTCTCGTGTAAGGCACTTCCCTGTCGGTGTAGTTTACTACCGCATTGCCCTGATAGTTATCGGTGTCGAGTATCTCGTTTTCAAACCGTACCGAGCGGTAACCGAGTGCGCCGTATCTGTAACCGAAAAATTCGTCTATCTGTCCTGTGAAAACGGTCTTTTCGGCTATGTCGGGATTTTCCTTGATAAATTCGAAATAGTCGGTATCTGTCTTAACGTCAGAGCCTGCGAGCATCTTTTCGATTATCTGAGTATATCCGCCTATCGCTATGCCCTGATAGCGGTCATTGAAATAGTTGTTGTCATAGGTGAATCTGAGTGGCAGACGCTTTATTATGAACGCAGGAAGCTCGGTGCAGGGTCTGCCCCACTGCTTTTGCGTGTAGCCCTTTATCAGCTTTTCGTAAACATCCGTTCCGACCAGCTTCAGCGCCTGTTCCTCGAGGTTCTGCGGCTCGCCTATGTTGAGATTTACTATCTGACCGGCTATTATCGCCTTTGCTTCGGCGGGTGTCTTTATTCCCCACATTTTGCTGAAGGTGTTCATATTGAACGGCAGATTGTAAAGTTCATCCTTGTAGGACGCTATCGGGGGAATTGATGAAGTTGTTGAAATCGGCAAAGCGGTTCACATATTCCCATATCGCTTTGTCTGACGTGTGGAATATATGTGCGCCGTATTTGTGGACGTTGATACCCTCGATGTTCTCGGTATAAATGTTGCCTGCAATGTGATTTCGCTTGTCGATAACAAGGCACTTCTTGCCACGCTGTGTTGCTTCATATGCAAAAACCGAGCCGAAAAGCCCTGCTCCGACTATCAGGTAATCAAACTTTGACATAGCTCCTCCTTTTTTGTAGCGTAAAATCAGAATTACTTTATCCTGTCCATAATCATCCCTACCACCTGCTCTGCCGTGGTGTTCAGGCAATCTATTGTTATATCTGCGTAGCGGTTGTAGTACACCTCACGCTCGGCAATTATTTCCGCTACCGTTTCACCCGGACGGCAGGCTATACCTCTCGTCTTTATATTCGTAAGACGGCGGATAAGCTCCTGCTCGTCAACTCTGAGATATACGCAGATGCCGTTTTCTTTGAGATGTGCCATACCTGCGGCTGAAAATACGGCTGAACCGCCTGTTGCGATTATCGCTTTTTTATCGTTTATTGACAAAAGTGCCTGTTCTTCCGCTTGCTTGAAGCCGTCAAGTCCACACTCGTCGATTATGTTCTGGAGCTTTGTTCCCTGTTGTTTTTGAATAACAAGGTCAGCATCCACAAAATCATATCCCATAGACTTTGCAAGCAGTACGCCGACAGTGCTTTTGCCTGCACCGGGCATTCCGATAAGAATTATGTTTTTCATTTTTGTATCCTTCTCTTTTTGTTCTTTGTATCAGCCGTTATCGGCTGTCATTACTTTCTCATAGTAGTACCAGTTATCGCCGAGCGATGAAGTTTCGTTGTCGGAAATATCCTTTGCAGAATAGATAAGCTGTTTTGTATTGCCGGTGTTGAAGCTGAAATGTACTGCATTATCCTGCTTTTCTATGCCGTAACAGTAAGTATGGCACAATACATCAAGCTCCTCCGTCAGCTTATCATAAAGCGGCTCGCCGTTTTCATCAGCCTTTATGACCGACTTTTCAAAAAGTCCGCCGTGAGCGGCTGTAATCTTGTAGTCGGCAATATCGTTGCCTGCGCTTACAACGCTGTCAAGTATCGCTGAATATTTCGACTTCACCTGAAGTATCTCACGCTTTTCGCACTCGGTGATACCTGCTCTCAGACAAATATCCCTCAAAAAAAGAACGAGCCTATCAGCAGTACGAATACTCCGACAATTACAACGGCTGTTATAACTTTACGCTTTACACTTTTTCTTTCAGCCATTATTCTCACCTTCTTCGGTCACGTTCTCTTTATCGCTGTCTTTATCAATAGACTGCATTGCCGCAAGTGTATCCGCAAGCAGTGCAAGCGGTCCGCCGTGTTTATCCGTGCCGTTTACACGGAAGTTAGGCTTGTCGGTGGCAATGTTCAGCATCATATCCTTGCCGAATTTTCCTCCGACCGCCGAAACACGTTCCATCGTTTTCTTATCGGTCTTTTCTGGATAGAATATCATAACGTCGCCGCTCTGGATTATTTCGGTCAGGTGCATCTTCTGAGCAATCCTTCTCAGCTTTGCAACCTCAATAAGTCCCTCGACCGCCCTCGGCACATCGCCGTAACGGTCAATAAGCTCATCGGTCACGTCATAAGCGTCCTCGTCATTTTCTATCATCGCTATCTTTCTGTAGCAGTCAACACGCTGTGCCTGATTAGAGATATACTTTTCGGGGATAAACGCATCAATTCTTATATCAATAAGGCACTCCGGAGTAATTTCGGGGGCTTTGCCCTGCTGTTCTAAAATAGCCTCGTTGAGCAGTTTTATATACATATCATAGCCGACAGACGCAAGATGTCCCGACTGGCTCTGACCGAGAACCGAGCCTGCACCTCTTATTTCAAGGTCTTTCATAGCTATCCTGAATCCCGAACCGAAGCGTGTAAACTCTCTTATTGCGTCAAGTCGCTTGGTGGCGATCTCGCTTAGCACCTTGCCACGTCTGAATGTGAAATATGCGTATGCACGGCGGTTTGTACGTCCGACACGGCCTCTGAGCTGGTGGAGCTGGGCAAGTCCCATACAATCCGCATTCTCAATGATAAGCGTGTTGCAGTTGGGTACATCTACACCGGTTTCGATAAGCGTTGTGCAGACAAGCACATCTATCTCGCCCTCGATAAGCCTTCTCCATACATCAAGAAGCTCTTCCTCGCTCATTCTTCCGTGTGCAATTCCGATATTCGCTTCGGGTACCATAGAATGAATATCTGCGGCGCAGGAATATATGCTTTCAATGCGGTTGTGGACATAGTAAACCTGTCCGTTGCGGCGAAGCTCCTTATTTATCGCCTGCGCTATAACTCCTCTGTCATGCTCGACAACGTATGTGGTTATCGGGTGACGGTCGCCGGGCGGCGTTTCAATGACGCTCATATCCCTTATTCCCGACATCGCCATATTCAGCGTTCTGGGAATGGGGGTCGCAGATAACGTCAGAACATCTACGTTTGTGAACGCTTCTTTCAGCTTTTCCTTGTCGTTTACGCCGAAACGCTGTTCTTCGTCTATTATGACAAGTCCTAAATCCTTGAACTTAACATCGTCCTGCACAAGCCTGTGTGTGCCTACTACAAGGTCAAGCTCGCCCTCTTCCAGCTTCTTCAGAATTATCTTCTGTTCCTTTGCTGTGCGGAAACGTGACAACAGCTCAACTCTTATATCAAAGCCCTCCATACGTTTTAAAACCGTCTGGTAGTGCTGCCACGCCAGAACGGTAGTCGGCACAAGTATAGCGCACTGCTTACCGTCACCTATACACTTGAATGCGGCACGGAGTGCGACCTCCGTCTTTCCGAAGCCCACATCTCCGCAAAGAAGCCTCTCCATAGGGGCGGTACGCATCATATCGTGCTTTATTTCCTCTATACAGCGGAGCTGATCGTCCGTTTCAACATAGCTGAAATGATCCTCGAATATATGCTGCTGCTCGGTATCGGGGGAGAATGCAAAGCCCTTCGCTTTCATACGGCGAGAATACAGCTCGATAAGCTCCTTTGCCATCTCCTGCGTTGCCGCTTTTGCCTTTGTCTTTGCCTTTTTCCATGTATCTGTGCCAAGCTTGTTCAGCCTTACCGTATCCGCATCTCCGCTTCCTATATAACGTGAAATGAGGTCAAGCTGGGTAACTGGAACATAAAGCACATCAGTACCTGCGTATTTTATCTTTATATAATCCTTCGAAACCTTGTCTGCTGTAAGCTTCTGAACGCCCTCGAATACACCTATGCCGTATGAGCCGTGTACTACAAGATCTCCCTGAGAAATATCGCTGAGTGAACGTATCTGTGCGCCCTTTTTGAATTTCTTCTTAGGTGCGGAGGTTTTTGACGATGAAGCGCTTGTACGGGTGAGTACGGCTATTTTTTCTTCCGGATATTCAAAGCCTGCCGATAATATTCCCTCGACTACCGTAATTCTGCCGAGATAGAATTTCTTCGGGTTTTTTGGCATAATCAGCCCTTGTAGCCTTTATCGTGCAGATCCTCCGCAAGTATCTTTGCCGCTTTGTCCGTACCGCCGAAAATCACGCAGGAATAGCCGTTCCTGCTGTAATTGTCAAGTTCCTCGAAAAGCATTTTATACTCTCCGCTCCATGCGGAAAGCTGTATCGAATCCACCTTCAGAATATCGCTAAGGTCGATTCCTCCGCCTCTTATGAACGTATCCATATAAAGCCGCACTTTATTCTTTACCGTGTCCTGATATTCCGCTTTGCTCATCAGGTACCTGTCAAGTCCCTTGCACAGAACTCCGTCCTCGGTAAGCAGCTTAAGATCCTCAAGGTGAGCCGAGATAGCTCCCTTTGCCGCCTCTGACGCAGTAAAGGATTCGCTGACTATAAGAGTGGACGCATAATCAAAAATACTGCCCGGCTCTTTATAGCAAAGCGGAAAATAACGGTTAAGACAGCATACGGAAATACCGTCACGCAGTCTTGCTATATCACGTCTTATACGCTTTTTGCCGCTTCATCGTTCTTCTTTTTGTTCTTTTCGGTCTTTTCGAGAAGCGCCTGCAGCGTCCCCGAAAGAACACCCTCCTCGAAAATCGTTTCTCCGCAGGGTGTTATGCTGACACTCTTTACCGTATCTATTCTTCTTTGCGTGTCAATGTCGAATGATGCCACCGTGTCAATCTCATCGCCCCACAGCTCTATCCTGACGGGATAATCACTGCTGACGGGGTAAATGTCGGCAAGCGAGCCTCTGAACGAGAACTGTCCCTTACCCTCTATCATATCACAGCGTGTATAGCCTGCACTGACAAGCATCGTTGCAAGCTCGTCAAGCTTTATCTCATCGCCTGCTTTAAGTGTAACAGTGTGCTTTTCCAGTACGTCTTTGGGAACGGTAAGCTGTACCGCCGCTTCAGACGAGGATATTATCAGCCTTGCCTTGCCCGAAAGCGCCGCAGACAGCGTTTCGATACGCTTGTACTCGTACTCCTGCGACTGTGCCCTCAGTATCGGCAAGGGTCAGATCCGATGCGGGAAACTGATATGCGGCAGTATCACCGCACATTGTGTTTATATCCTCTGTAAGCTTTGCCGCAGATGCTTCGCTCTCGGTTATGACAAGTACCGGCGAGGGAAGCTTTTCATAGCATAAGGACGCTAAGAAGTGTGCCTTGTGTATATGCGAAAGTCCCGTGACCAGTAAGGGCACGGGTTCATCGCTTAAAAATATGTGCGACTGACTTTTTGTACTCGGTCAGCGTGTCAGCCATATTTTTTTAAGAAGTTCCATATTGTCTGTCTTTCTGTAGCTTTAAGGGTTATTCTTACGAACTGTATTTATTCATTGCCATGTCTATTTTGCCCGCAACTATGAGCCTTGCGGCTTCGGCGGCATTGTCGAGCGCTTTCTCAAGGTTTTCGCCGTCTTCCTTCTTGAAGCCGGACAGTACCCAGTCGGCAAGCGGAAAATCAGGGTGCGGCTTTGCACCTACGCCTATCTTTATACGGGGAAAGCATCGCTGTTTGTGTGCAGAATTATGCTCTTTATACCGTTATGACCGCCGTCACTGCCTTTTCTGCGTATCCTTGTTCTGCCGACATCAAGCGAAATATCATCGTACATCACAAGTATATTCTGAGGGGGTATCTTATAGAAGTTCATAGCCTCGCCTACCGCCTCGCCGCTGTTGTTCATAAAGGTTGACGGTTTCATTATAATGCAGTGCCTGCCCTCTATCGCACAATCGGCTATAAGGGATTTGAACTTCAGCTTTTTATCTGTACGCCGAGTTTTTTCCGCAAGGGTATCCGCCGCCATAAAGCCTGCGTTGTGCCTTGTGTTCTCATACTGAGTGCCTGGATTGCCAAGCCCCACTATAAGATATTCGACAGCGCCCTGCGGTGCAGGCTCTCTGCCTGCGGCTATCTTATCAAATATATCGGATAATGACATTTTTATTTGTCCTTTGCATTTGCTGTTACCGACGGCTTTCTGAGATATTAAGCTGTTGTAAGCTTATTCATAAGACGTGCGGATTTTTTATTTGCGGGCTTTTTCATTCTCCACGTCCAGTTTCCTCCGACAGTCGAGGGAACATTCATACGTCCCCTGCCGTCAATGCCGAGAATGTCCTGCATCGGAATTATCGCAAGTGCGGCAGGGCTTGCATAAACGCTTCTTATGAAGCTGACGTTCTTATGCTCCAGAAAGTTTGCGTTTATGTAGCTCTTTGCCATCTTTGCGGCTTTCGCATCTGCTGATTTAAGCCAGCCCATTATAGTATCGTTATCGTGTGTGCCTGTATACGCTACGCAGTTATTTACATAGTTATGGCACAGGTGAATACTGTCCTTGCCTTCGCTGTTGAAGCCGAACTGTAAAACTCTCATACCGGGGAAGCCTGTATCGCTGAGAAGCTTTTTTACGCTGTCGAATATATCGCCCAGATCCTCCGCTATGATATTGACATCGCCCAGCTTTGCCCTGACCGTGTCGAACAGCTTCATACCGGGGCCTTTTTTTCCACTCACCGTATTCGGCTGTTGTTGCATCGGCAGGAATAGCATAATAAGTGTCAAACGCACGGAAGTGGTCTATTCTCACCATATCATACAGCTTCATTGCGTGGTCTATTCTTGACAGCCACCAGTTATAGCCGTCACGCTCCATAGCGTCCCAGTCATACAGCGGATTTCCCCACAGCTGTCCTGTGGGTGAGAAATAATCGGGCGGTACTCCTGCAACAAGAGTAGGTCTCAGCGAAATATCTATCGTGAACAATTTCGGGTTTACCCACACGTCCGCACTGTCCATTGCGGCATATATCGGAATGTCGCCTATTATGGATATGCCGTTCTTGTTGGCGTATGCTTTCAGCTTGTTCCACTGAGTAAAGAACATATACTGTACGAAACGATGAAATTTGATGTCCTCTATATGCTCTTCCTTGAATGCGGCAAGCACTTCGGGCTTTCTGAAGCGTAACTCCTTGTCCCATGTCATCCACGAACGCAGTTCGTTATTCTGTTTTATCGCCATAAAAAGCGCATAGTCCTCAAGCCACCAGCTCTGCTCCTGAATAAAGGCAAGATAGGAAACGTCCTCCTTGAACGAGAAAAAACGCCTTGTGGAGAAGCTCTTTTTTCTGTGCGATTACCTTTTCATAATCTACTGTGGACGGGTCCTCGCCGTATTCTCTGCCCTTTATGTCATCAGGTGCAAGAAGTCCAAGTTCTACAAGCTCCCACAGGTCTATAAGCAGTGGGTTTCCTGCGAATGCCGACGGTGACTGATAGGGTGAATCGGCATAGCCTGTCGGGTGTATCGGGAGTACCTGCCAGTATTTCTGCCCTGCCGCTTTCAGCCAGTTCACAAACTCAAAGGCAGGTTTTCCGAGTGTTCCCTATGCCCCTCGTTTGCAGGGAGGCTTGTTATATGCAGTAATACTCCGCTGCTGCGTTTAAGTTCCATAATATCGCCTTTCGGTTCTTGTTCTTACTTTTCGTCATTCATACTTGTTCTGAACGGGGCAACGGGGATACCGTTCTTGCCGTACAGCGTTACATCGCCGTAATTTGTCCAAAGGTAACGTACATACGCAGGCTTCTTTACTTCGTCTGCGTAGACGCTTATCGTTCCGTCCTCATCTATAACGGCGCAGGCAGGCTTATATTCTTTATCTGCGCTGGCAACCTCAAAGCCTGTTATGCCGTTGTCGCCCTTTATATCAAAGCCGCTCTCTGCGTGGTCAAAGCTGATAACAGCTCTGTCGCCTGTTACGGTCATGTCCTTGTAAATAGGGCCGAATGCCTCTGTTTCGTTGTCGCCGTAAACGTGGTGCATAGCCTGCAGGTACAGTCTGTGACCTACCGGTACCTTGTTCTTGGGGTGTATCTCGTTGAATTCTCCGCAATCGAGAATAACCGCAATACCCGTATTCTTTACCGTCTTGAAAGTACGCATCTGCGCCTCTCTTATAAGGCACCAGTGCTTCCAGTCGGGGTCGGCTTTATAGCGGTGCATCGGGAGCTGTACAAACATGAACGGCAGTTCATCATCGCCCCAGTCATCTCTCCAGAGCTGAATAAGCGCCTTGAACAGCTTGAAATAAGTTTTCGGTCTGTTGTCGTCCGTTTCGCCCTGATAATAGATAACGCCCTTGATAGTATACGGGCATACACGCTTTACCATACTGTCATAAAGTGCTGTTGCGTGGAAGGGATTTAATGGCGTCATAGGGCGGGATACTTGCTTACACCGCAGTAAGCCTGACACTCGTCCCACGTTCCGTCGGGATGTGTGCTGTAGAACTCTACCGACTTCTTCTGCCACTCTTCCTCATATTTCACATAGTCAAGATATTCCTTGTCCATTTCCTCTCTTGACCTGCCTGCTACCGCATTGTCGAAATCGTCAAGGTATGCCTTGAGGTCTGTATCCTTTTCGAGAGATTCACGGCTCATCCAGTAGCTTGCGCTTGTACCGCCCCAGTTACAGCCGATTATTCCGACAGTAACGCCAAGCCTTGCGGCAAGCTCCTTTGCGTAGAAATACGCAACTGCGCTCCACGCTCTTGCGCTTTCGCTGTCAAAACAGCTCCAGCCTGTGTTTTCTTCGTCACGGAAGAACTTTTCATCCATGTTGCAATTCTTCTGCGTGTAGTAATAGCGGACGTTTTTCGGTCTTATCGTTCGCAAGAAAAATCCTTGCCGCCCATGCAGTTCTGAAGCTCAAGCTCCATATTGCTCTGACCGCCTGCGAGCCATACCTCGCCTATCATAACGTTACCGAATACGATAGTTTCTTCGCCGTTGCTTATCTTCATCTCATAAGGGCCGCCTGCTTTCATCGCAGGAAGTGTAACACACCACTTTTCGTCGGCTACCTCTGTTACCGCTTTGTTTCCGCATATCGAAACTATTACGCTTTCGCCGTTTTTGCCCGTGCCGAATACTCTTACGTTCTTCTCTCTCTGAAGCACCATATTGCTGCTGAATACCGCAGCCGCCTTGAACTTAGCCATTGTTTACGTTTTCCTTTCCGTTTTGACTTTTATACGCTTTCTGCCGGTTTTGACGGCAGGGATTTTTATTGCTTTTTTCCTGCAGTGCAGGATATTTTTCCTTTATAAGCGAGGAATAAAGCTCCTCGTCCTTTTCTTCGGACAGCGTGTATTTCTTTATCCATCTGTATTCGCCGTCCGCTTTCTTCTCAAACCTTACCGTGACCTTTACGGAGTGCTTGTTGCAATGCACTACAGCCATATAGTTCATCGGGCTGAGCCATATCAGCCTGCTTTTCAGCGTTGCGGGTTTACCGCAGACAGGGCAGATATAGCGGTTAAGTTCCGATAATCTCGGCACTGCGTTCATACGGGCGGTCTTTACCGTGCCCTCCGAGGTCTGTCTTAGGCTCAGGAAAGGATTGCTGTGAACATAATCTATCTTTTTCTGCAGCTCTATTTCGCTCGGTATGTCGTTTATCTTAGTAAGAACCAGTGCGGTATAGTACGCATCGTTTATTGCGCTGTGGTAGTCAAGCTCCTGCTGTACACCGGTTATCTCTACGGCAGATTGAAGTGTTATCTGCGCTCTGTCTATCCCGTACTGCCTTGTCATCAAAGGCTGAAGGTTGAACCATTCGGGAAGCCAGCCGGTATCTCTTTCGTAGAACTCGCACTGCTTTACAAGCGTAGGTATGTCATCGGGTCCCCACGTTACTATAATAACGTCCTTCCCGAATTTTTTTCGAGCCATTTTCTGAAGCTCTTCAGCACCACTGTAAGATCGTGGGCAGTCTTAAGATCGTTTTTTGTAATACCCGTCAGCTTCTTTATCCTGCCTTTAAGCTCGGTATAATATCTCGGTCTTACATATTCCGAAAAGTAATCCTCGCTTACGATACCGTCCGTCACGGCAACTGCGCCTATCTGTATGATTTCCACCTGTAGAACTCTTGTGCCTGCTATACGCATTTTTTTCTCTGCATACCGGCTGGCTCCATTCCAGGTCAAGTACGATATATGTCACCTGTGTGCCTCACCTCCTGTATAAACACTCATAGCCCCGCAAAAAGCAATGCGGGGCATTATGGTTATATCGCTACTTCGATTTTTTCGTCGAAATCGTGATATTTATAGTCTTTCAGCGTAAAGCTGTTTTTAGTGAATTTATAGAAATCGGTTATATCCTCTACAACCATCTCGGGTGCGGGATAAGGCTCTTTTTTTCTATAATGCGTTTTACTGCGTCGATATGTCTGTCGTAGATATGTGCATCCGCTATGACGTGTACAAGCTCGCCTGCCTTAAGTCCCGACGCTTTTGCGAACATTATCAGAAGTGCGGCATACTGGCACACGTTCCAGTTGTTCGCAGTAAGCATATCCTGTGAACGCTGATTGAGAATAGCGTTCAGCGTATCTCCCGTCACGTTGAAGGTCATACTGTAGGCGCACGGCGCAAGTCCCATCTCGTGCAGATCCTTATGATTGTACATATTGGTCATTATACGGCGGCTCGCAGGATTGTGCGAAAGATCATACAGCACTCTGTCAAACTGATCGAACTCGCCCTCGGGATAGATGCTCTTCTGTCCGAGCTGCCAGCCGTAAGCCTTGCCTATCGTGCCGTTTTCATCAGCCCACGAATCCCATATATGAGTGGAAAGATCCGCAACTCTATTACTTTTTTTTCTGATATATCCACAATATTTCTTCTATTGCGGAACGGTAGTAGATACGGCGGAGCGTCATTACAGGAAATTCCTCCTGCAGATTATAACGGTTTACCACGCAGAACTTTTTTACGGTATGTGCGGGTGTGCCGTCTTCCCAACGGGGTCTGACCTCGCTGTTTGTATCCCATGAGCCGTGTTCGATTATGTCACGGCAGTTTTCTATAAAATATTTATCGGCTAAACTCATTATAATCCCTTAAATTAATTATTTAAATCAGCTTTAGAACCGCTGAAAATCGAAACTGTTATATTTTCGATAACAGCTTTGTTGTCGAAAAAAAATCTATCTGGTCAATCGTGCGGCTCTCGAACATATTGAGGCTGTCGATACCGCTCATATTGTAGATAGAAACACCTGCGCTTGAAGCGTATGTCTTTACGTTTTTAAGCAGTGTCTGCGCTTCCTCGGGATAATCGTACTTCTTCTCGTCATTTACAAGAGCCTCGTCATAGCTTGTTATCTGAGCATTGTAAATTCCGTCAAAGCCGTAGATGTATATTTCCGAGAAGCCCTCATACAAAGCAAGCTGTAATGCAATATACAGATCATCTACACGTCTTAAAGCCTCGCTGTGCTGTGTAGAGCCGAATGAGGGCAGCTGAGGGATAAAGCCGTTGCCCATTATATTGAAGTAGGTAGGCTTCTTTTCAAACTTATCCTCAAATACGGTCACATTGCTTGCAACAAAGCAGTCCATAGCTTCGATATACTTGCCGTTTCCGAGATAATGCTCGGCATTTGACAGTATGTACTGTTGTGTGGGGCGGAGGGGTGTCTTGCTGAAGAACTTGCATATACCGTTGTAGCTTATGCACTTTTCATTGAACAGCAGGTTCAGCTCATCAAGCTTTACACCTTCCTTATAGCCGATAATAAAAGCAACGCTGACCGTGGAACTTATCCTTGCATTCGGCAAGCTGCGGCTCGGTACGGCGGACATCCTTTTCAAGCTTGTTCTGTGTTGATTTGTCGGAGATGTTGAACTGTGAACGTTTCATCTTCATATATGTGCCGAGGAAACCTACAGGCTGATTTACAAGGCAGTAATCACGCTCTGTAAAGCCGTACTGCTGTAAACGCTTTTTCGATAGACTGTGCGCTTCCGACACGTCCTGTCATACCCTTGAGATATACCTCAAGCTCATCGTATGACGATGAAACAAGAACGTAATATGCCTTTGACATACCCTTAAGTTCGGTGATACTTCTGATAGAATTATCGCCCTTTACAAGCGTGCGCTCATCGTTTGTAGCTTTCAAACGCAAGCTCGGGAACACGGACGCCTTTTTTTCTGAGCTGACCGAGAACCTTTTTCAGTATCTCGCCGTTAACGCCCCGTCCGTCACCCAGTATTACCAGCTTACGCTGACCGATAATCTCGATATTCTTGATTATCTGCTTTTTGTAGTTACCCGCCTTGAAAAACTTTGTCAGCTTTGCATTGGTAAGAGAATCGTACGTCATCATAATTGTTCACTTCTCCTTTTCAAATATATATTTCTCTGAATTTCCGCCCGTTAAACCGCTCAGCGATTAATCTTCGCTGAGTATAAATCTGTTGCTATTAATCTTCGCTGAGTATGAATGGAAAGTCTGATCTTCAATTTTATAAACCTCAAACTCTCCCGATTGCTGCGCTTTAAGCTAAACCCGAAAAACACAATTCACAACTCAGCGATTAATCCTCGCTGAATATAGATCTATCAATCTTCGCCGAATAATATAGATCTATCAATCCTCGCTGAGTATGAACATATCATAAATAACCTTGATAGCCTTCTCGAAGTCAGCCTCGTGGATACCTACTATGATATTAAGCTCGCTTGAACCCTGGTCGATCATCTTTATGTTGATGTCTGCGTGTGATAAAGCCGCAAATATTCTTGTAGCAGTACCCTTCTTGGACTTCATGCCACGTCCTACTATAGCGATAAGTGCAAGATCGTTCTCTATCTCAATATGGTTGGGGTCTGTTACCTCGCATATCTTTTCAACAATGTCGGGGGTCTTGTCAACGTCCTTGCCGTCAACGATAATGCTCATTGTGTCGATGCCTGTGGGGATATGCTCAAAGCACATACCGTTAGCCTCAAGCACTGTAAGTATTCTGCGTAAGAAGCCTATCTCGCTGTTCATCTCATCCTTTTCGATTGAGATAACGCTGAAGTGCTTTTTACCTGCAATACCCGTGATTATGTGCTGAGGAGGCTCGTTGTCCTCTGCAACTATCATTGTACCCTTTGCCGAGGGGTCGTTGGTGTTGCGGATATTTATCGGAATCTTTGCGCTTCTTACGGGGAAGATTGCGGCCTCGTGAAGTACCGACGCACCCATATAAGACAGCTCACGCAGTTCTTTATATGTGATAGACTCGATGACCTTAGGCTCGTCAACTATTCTGGGGTCTGCGATAAGGAAGCCGTTTACGTCTGTCCAGTTCTCATAAAGTTCAGCGTTGATAGCCTTTGCAACGATAGAGCCGGTAACATCAGAACCGCCTCTTGAGAATGTGCGTACCGTGCCGTCGGGGTTAGCACCGTAGAATCCGGGGGATAACAGCGTGTGAAAGACCGTGCAGTACAGACGCAAGGCAGGTATCTGTAAGCGTATCGTCAAACTTTCCGTCGGGACGGAAGAATACCACCTTTGCGGCATCTACGAATTCATATCCCAGATAATTTGCAAGAATGATACCGTTCAGGTATTCGCCACGGCTTGCGGCATAATCCTTACCGGCTTTCTTGCGGAAATTGTCTATAATTACCTCATACTCGTCATCAAGTGAAAGAGTAAGTCCTAAATCGCTTATAATTCCGTTGAAACGCTCTGCGATAGGCGCAAACTGATTGTATGCGTTCTTGCCCTCGTTTGCGACTGCGTCATAGCACGCATAGAGCATATCCGTTACTTTTATATCGTCCTTGAAACGCTTGCCGGGCGCACTGGGAACTACATATCTGCGTTCCTTGTCGCTTCTGATTATATCAGCTACCTTGCGGAACTGATTCGCATCGGCGAGTGAACTGCCGCCGAACTTGACTACCTTACTCATTTTTTAATTTCCTTTCTTGTATACCGTTTACGTCCCTTTTTTATGTTGATTTTTACGGATTTTATAGTATGGGACTATATTCTATAATATTTTACCACAGCGAAAAGGAAAAATCAATATGTGAAGGTGAATTTTAAAGGGTTTGAGGTAAAAAAAGGCACGTTCTGCAAAATGAGCGGAATGTGCCGTAGTTTGTAGAAAAAGTCTTTGCTTGATGTGCTTCTGCTATATCATTCAGCTTTGGCTACAAAGGCAAGCTACCGATAGTGCTATTTGTGTGATAGCACTTCTCGGGTTCGCTATTCAAATCGATACACCTGTCAATATGAAAGAGGGAGACAACCAAAGGAATCAGGGAGTCTGAGCCTCGCTTACGCAAGGCTCGTGCACTCCGCTAAAGCTCCGCTGGACTGCCGCAGTGAAGCAAAGCGAAACGATTGAGCACTTGCCAAAGGTTAGTGCTCAGCCCTATACCCTGTCCCTTAGGTTGTCTCCCTCTTGGCTCCCTCTTTCCTTACCCATACCCTTACCCCGCTGGGGTGTTGGCTAAATTCGAATAACCACCTGAACATTGAATATTCTGTCAATGCAGGGACGCTTAACGCTACATGTCCGCAGGTTAGTACATATATCTCAGGTTAGTGGCGTTTTTTGAAAGGTCAATGTCAGTGCAGTTGCACAGATACACTCACGAAAATATTAACTACTTATTGGTATGGAAGCTGTTTTTGGTGGTATTAGTGATGCGTTTCAATGTACGATTTAATGATAAATCGGTTTTTTTACCGGCTGAGGATTTACCCTCATCCCATAGCAAGCGCCGGAGTTTCACTCTTTCTCAGCCTTGCAGTCTGCTTTTTGTGCCATAACAAGCTCGTAATATACACCCTTGCTTTGTAAAAGCTCGGTATGTGTTCCGATTTCGGCAACTCTGCCCTTTTTAAGCACTATAAGCCTGTCGGCATTTGCAAGCGTTGACAGCCTGTGAGCTATCGCTATTGTCGTTCTGCCCTTTATCAGCCTGTCGAGAGCGTCCTGTATCTGCTTTTCGGTCTGTGTGTCAAGCGATGCGGTAGCTTCGTCAAGTATAAGTATCTTCGGGTCGTGCAGTATCGCTCTTGCAATAGCTATTCGCTGACGTTCACCGCCCGAGAGATTGTAACCCCTTTCGCCGACAACGGTATTATATCCGTCCGGCATACGGGTGATGAAATCGTGGCAGTTTGCCGTCTTTGCGGCATTGACTATTTCCTCAAAGCTTGCATCGGGCTTTGCATAGCGGATATTGTCAAGCACCGTACCGCTGAAAAGATACATTTCCTGCAATACAACTCCCACCTGCGAACGCAATGAATTCTGCGATCTGTCACGCACATCCGTGCCGTCTATCAGCACCTGACCCGATGTTGCGTCATAAAGGCGCATAACAAGGTTTATAAGCGTGGATTTGCCGACACCGGAATGTCCGACTATGCCTATCATCTCGCCTTGCTTTATGCTGAACGAAACGTCTTTCAGCACCGGGTTATACGCCTTGTAGCCGAAATATACGTTTTTAAACTCAATATCGCCCTTTATATCAAGGCTGACGGCATTCTCGGTGTCGCTTATATCATTATTATCTTCAAGTATCTCAAATACCTTTCCTGCGCTTACTCTTGCCTGTGCAAGCACTCTGGGCAGGCTTGTAAGCCACTATGGATAGGACCGTAGAGCATAGCAACATAGGTTGTGAACTGTATCAGCTCACCTAGCTGCATCTCTCTGCCGAGTATCATACTGCCACCGAAGAACAGCGCACAGAACTCGCCTATGCTGAATATGTAACGGATAGGCGGCTGTACCATATACCAGAGTATATCGGCTTTCTTTACAGAGTCGGCCCATTTCGCAGAGGCATTTCTGTACGCTTCTATCTCTCTGTCCTCGTTGCCGTAGTTCTTTACTACCCTTATTCCGTGAAGAACATCGTGCAGAAGCTCGCTTGCACGGCACTGGAAGCGCCACACTCTGCCGTATCTTACGCTTATCGCATTGAACGACTTTACCGAAAGGAAAGCCGCAAGCGGTAACGGAACGGTAATTACTATCGCCAGCTTCCAGTTTGTGATGAACATAATTATCAGAAGCGCAACAAGTGCGGTCGTCTGAAAAATCATATCCTTGCCCTGCCTTGTCATAAAGTCCTGCAATGTTGCCGCCGCATCACCCGACACACGATTGATAAGCTCACCGGGAGTGCGTTTTGCGACATTGCTCATGGATAGCTGCTGGGTCTTGTTAAAAATATCACGGCGCAGATCCCTGCCGTATGCCGTTGATATTTTATAGTTGCACACCTCCTGCAGCAGCCTGAATCCCATAGAGGACAGGTTAAGCACAAGAATGCACAGCGTTATCTTCCAGAAAAGCCCCCAGTCACTGTTATTCGGCACTATAAGGTCATCTACCAGTATACGCTGGAACAGCGGATTGATAACGTCAAAAAGCATACAGCACAAATGTTGCGAAAAGCGACAGACCGAACTGCACCTTGTACGGCGCAAGCCTTTTTACGAGCTTTAAAAACACGCCCTTTTTCGCATCGCAGAACATACATTTACTGCTGCCTCTTAGTGCCGCTCCGCACTTCTGACAGCTCGGCTCGTCTGCGTCCGTATGCTCGGTAAATTTGCCCGTTGCAATGTAATGCTCATATATCTTTGCAAGCTCCGCATAGCGCATATAATACTTCTGCGAAAACTGACAGACGCATATATCCCTGCCGTGCATATCCCTTACGCACAGCATCGAACAGCCGATAAGCTGTTCTACCGTTATCTTGCTTATATCCGATACGGCAAACTCCCGTACCGCTTTATCGTCATAATATACCGTGAGCTTGTCCTTTGTGGCGGTAAGATGCCCGTTTACGTTTTTAGCCTTTTTGTCTATGTCAAACGGCAGGGAAAAGCTCACGCTGTCAATATCCACGCCTTTCGGTACGGACAGTTTCAAATTCATTTATACCCACTCCTTTCTGTAAAATCAGTAAATGCGGTATCAGATGAACAGCTGGAGCTTTTTGATGCTCGCCTTGTCCAGCCTGTCAACATCAGGTACGCTGTAGCGGTTTCCGTCTGCGTCCGTCACGGCAAGCATCTTTCCGTGTATCACCCTGAAATTATGCCACCAGTCATACACGGCTATTTTCTTTTTTCGCCTGCCGTAGTATCGGCTTCAAGGAAAAAGATACCCCATCTGATTATCCGTTATCCTGTGGATCTTCTTTATCTCGGGAATGTAGTATTTGAGCTTGAGATAATCATCGGCTGTCTTTTTAGTATCAGCCGACAGGTCATCAAGATCCTTTATAACGCCTATCTCTTTCCACTCGTCTTCCTCATTCTTATAGCTTACGCTTATATACCTGTTTTCATCGTTGAACGGTACGAGCCTTGTAAGGTCAACCTTTTCATAATCCCTGCCGTCATACGAAAAACTCAAGATAACCGCTTTCGGTTTCGGTAAGCCCGATTTTATCGGGTGAAAGAATGTTAAGCGTATCCACATCATAAATTGCAGTTGTATTCTGTTTCATAAGCGCTCCTTTCTGCATCAGTCAAGTCCGACAGATTTCAGCGACTCGCTTTGCAGCTTATACAGCTCAAAGTATTTTCCGTTTGTGCGTATCAACTCATCGTGAGTTCCGCTCTACTTTACCTCGCCGTGTTCGATAACATACAGCTTGTCTGCGTCACGGAGCGTTGAGAGGCGGTGTGCTATCGCAATTATCGTTCTGCCGCTCTTGAGATTATCTATCGCACTCTGTATCTTACGTTCTGTTGCGGTATCCATAGCCGCCGTAGCCTCGTCAAGTATAAGTATGTTCGGCTTCTGTATCAGCGCACGGGCTATTGATATACGCTGTTTTTTCGCCGCCCGACAGGCTTACACCGCCGCTTCCCGTTACGGTATCGTACCCTTCGGGGAGCTTCATTATAAAATCGTGAGCGTTTGCGCTTTTTGCCGCTTGTATCACTTCTTCCATTGTCGCATCGGGTCTTGCGTACCTGATATTGTCTGCGACAGTTCCCATAAACAGATATGTTTCCTGTGACACAACGCCGATATTCTTTCTGAGAACGTCAAACGGTATCTTCTTCACGGGTATTCCGTCTATCGTTATCTCGCCCGATGTTACATCGTACATTCTTGATATGAGATTGATGATAGTTGATTTACCCGCACCCGTCTTGCCGACAATGCCGGTAAATCTGCCTGCCTCGGTAGCAAATGACATATTTTTAAGCACCGGTCTGCCTGCTTCATATTCAAACGTTACATCTCTGAAACAAATATCGCCCTTCAGAACACCATCCGGTATAACGGCAGGCTCGGCGGGCGGCTTCACTGTAGGCTCGCTGTCGAGTATTTCAAACATTCTGCCTGCGGCATCGGTACACCTTGCCCAGTCGTTGCCCATATACATAAAGAAGAATATCGGATCCCATATTACACCGAAATAGTTTATGAGCAGTGTCAGTCCGCCGAGCTGAAGGTTACCCATCAGCACAAGTGCAACGCCAAGGCAGTATATAACACCGCTGAAAACGGCATATATTCCGTGCTGTACAGGGAAGAAATGAGCGCTCCTCTTATCCCTTGCGTATTCAGCCGAATAAAGATTATCATTCTTCCTGCCAAAACGGGATATTTCCTGTTCCTCACGGGAAAATGCCTTTACTACCCTGTGTCCGTTCAGTGCGTCCGACAAGGTAGACGTAACACCTCGTCTTGCAATATCACGGTTTCTCCAGTGCCTTCTCTGACCTCTCAGCCAAAGCACCTCGCACAGCAATACAAAGAACACCGCAAGGAACATCGACAGCGATATTATCGGGTTCACCATAAGCATAAGCACGACAAGCCCTGCTATCTTTATCATATTCGCAATAAACTGCGGAACTATATCAACGAAAAAGCAGTACACGTCAAAGCTGTCACGGTCTACCCTGCCCATAAGCGAGCCTGTCTGCTTAGTCGTGAAGAATGACAGTGACAGCTTCTGCATAGAAGCAAAAAAATATCCGTCCTCAGCTTATGTATTACCTGCGGCGTTATCCTGCTTATAATAACACCGTAGATCATCGAAAATCCGTAGACAGCAGTGAGAATGCCGCCATAACGAGTATCACGAACAGTATCTGCCCGTTGCAGACTTCCGCCTTCACTCAGAACGTCATCGTACAGCATTTTTGTGCCGAAATAGGGGGCGATAAGTCCCAGTGCCACCGATACCGCTATGAGCGCCAGAATTATAACTATCTGCTTTTTTGTAGTCACCGAACATACCGAGCAGACGCTTGAACACCCATGTGCGCTTTGTGCAGTACGGGCAGAAGGCTCTGTTCGGGTCGGGATATTTTCTGTTGCACTTCGGACAATACAGTGTCTTGTCGTCAAGTGCGGAATCGTCGGGCGTTTCGCCCTTTTTGATTGTTTCATAACGACGGCAGAACTGCTCGAATTTTTCCGGAAAACCCTCCCGAAAACATAGCAAGCTGTTTTTCCGTACCGTCCGTCATCTTCGCCATCAGCCTTGCCGTAAACTGATAGCGGTCAACATACAGCTTTTCGATTTCCTCCATAGGATATTCGCTGAAATCCTTGAAATCGAACTGTGTGTCAAACGTCTTTTATTCTTTACAAGTTCTGTCATAGCCCGATAACAGATAAAGCGTTTTGTTATCAAACGTGATATAGGTGTCATAATAACACCCCTCGCCGTCCATATCTGCTTTTACGCAGTATAACAGCTTATCCGTATCGACCGCCCTGACAGAAAAAGCTGCCTGCACAGCGGCAGACAGCTTATCAAAATACTTCATTCATTCACCGTTTCTTTCCGACCGTAAATGCGGTCTTGCGAAACACAAAAAGATACGGCATCAGAGCGATTTACCTTTTGCCTGCCGTGCGTGTAGCAATAATATCTTTTTATGTATTTCAAACGTTACGGCAGCCGCAATAAACCGGCAGATCGACAGATGCAGACCGTCCTACAAGGCTCATTACAGGCTTCCGTTCTTAGAATTTTCTTCTGACAGCTATGTGCAAAGGGCATAGTTACCCCTTTGCAAATTTGTCCGTTGTGGATAATATTTTTATTATTCCGTTCCTGTTTTCCTTGTATGTCGGTCAATGCTTATTTATCTGTACATTGTGCTTGCCACTTCGGCAAGAATGTCCACGCCCTTTTCAATCTGTTCGTCTGTGGGAGTGGAATAGTTAAGTCTGAATGACAGACAAGGAGCGTTTTCATCGGTTAAGAATGCGTTGCCGGGAACAACAGCTACCTTGTTCTTTACTGCCTTCTTGCAGAAGTAAGGCATATCGCCGTCGGGAAGCGTACCCCAGATAAACAGACCGCCCTCGGGTTCTGTGAACTTTATGGACTTTGGCATCTTCATCTTGAGGTTTGTAAGCATAAGATCCGACTTGCGCTTGTAAATCTCTCTCAGCTTTTCAAGGTGCTGTTCAAAATCGTTTTCGGTAACAAACTTATAGGTGATCATCTGCGGCAGGATAGAGGTGTGAACGGTTGAAACCTGCATACAAACTACAGCCTTAGCGATTACGTTCTTGTGGGGCGCAGAGGTATCCCACACGCAGACCGGGGGCAAGCGTCTTTGAGAATGTTCCTGCATAAAGAACGTTACCGTTCTTGTCGAGCGACTTTATGGTAGGCACATTTTCGCCTATATAACGAAGATCGCCATAGGGATTGTCTTCAAGGATATATACGTTGTACTTCTGAGCGAGCGCAAGTACAGCCTTACGCTTTTCAAGGCTCATTGTCTTGCCTGTAGGGTTCTGGAAGTTGGGTATGAGATAGATGAAAGCCGTTCTGGGATTCTCTATAAGAGCCTTTTCGAGCTTGTCGATATTTATACCGTCATCTTCCATCTCAACGCCTACAAGCTTAGCATTATAGGAACGGAATGCGTTCAGCGAGCCGATGAACGTAGGAGCTTCGCAGATAATCGTGTCACCCTCATTGCATATCTCCTTGGTCACTACCTCAATAGCCTGCTGTGCGCCCGATGTGATAACCACATCTTCATCATTCTCGCCAAACATACCTTTTTTTCTTAAGGTCGTCCTTTATCCAGTTACGAAGGGGTGTATAGCCCTCCGTGATAGAATACTGAAAGTGCGTCAATGGGCGTGGTTGTGAGTATTTCATTTGTTATACGGGCGATCTCTTCGGTTGGGAAAGCCTCAGGAGCAGGGATTGCCCGCCGCAAAGCTGATTACCTCAGGATCTGCCGTAAATTTAAGTATCTCTCTTATTGCTGATGGCTGCAATGTCTGTACTCTGTATGAAAATGCGTTCATATTTATATGTCGGTCTTACCGCCGCATAAACGGTATGACCTTTCCTCCTTGCATTTATTTTGTAATGGGTGAGCGGCATATTGGGTCTGCCACTGTTACAATAGCTATATTTTATCACACATTCAAGCGGATTGCAACAATTTTTACATCAAACAGCTTTTAATCACGGCAGGTTACGGATATATTTCGGATTTTCACGGATCAATTACTTAATTCTAAACGAAAAATGTTGACTTTTAATAAAAAACGTTTTATAATTTAGGTAACGGCTTTTGCCGTGTAATTTAGAAAACGGAATGTTTAAATACTATTCGGAGGTAATAACAATGGCTTTTTGCAACAAATGCGGAAACCAGCTCCCCCGACGGAGCTAACAATTGTCCTTTCTGCGGTGCTCCGACAGGCAACGAACAGCAGAACACACAGAATGCGCAGAATTTTGTAAACAACATGATGAACACAAATGATACAACATCACAGTTTGATCCGCAGGATATCAACGATAACAAGGGGTATGTCTGTACTGGCATACATAGGAATACTCTTCCTTATCCCTCTGCTTGCCTGCCCTAACTCAAGATTTGCACGCTATCACACAAACCAGGGACTTGTACTGTTCCTGTTGGAGCTTGCAATAGGTGTTGTAACAGGCATATTCACTTTTATCCCTGTAATCGGTCCTATAATCGGCGGACTTTTTAAGCGCAGTAGGAGGTATCTTCACTCTTGTACTTATGATTATGGGTATCATCAACGCCGCACAGGGACAGGCTAAAGAGCTTCCTCTTATCGGCAAGATCACACTGGCTGAAGTAATTTGCATAACATATCATATAAACAGCGTTGCCCCCGTCTTTCTGACGGGGGCTTATCTGTTATTATAAGCATCGTTAAAACCGGATACGGCATAAAACCGCTCCGCCGTAAAAAATACGGCGGAGCGGTTTTTATCAATTATTCTTTGAAAGCCATATACTTGCCACATCAAGAGCCTCATAAAGACTGCCTCTTTCGCTCGTCTTTGCGATTATCTCTGTAGCCGGGGTTTTCGGATCGGTTGACATAAGCTGTACCCTTGTCTTGTCGGCTATTTCAAGATCCTTGACCTTGTGGGTGGATAATACAGTCAGCATGGCAACGTATTTGTCTGACATATTGCCATAATAGATAGTGTTGTCTTTCCTTACAAGAGGAAGACCTTTGTAGGTGAAAAATTCCTGCTCTGTCATAATAACCTCCACCGTTGCACTAACGGTCAGTATGTGACGGACAGATCCCGTGCAAAATTTAAGATCCGCCCCCCTGTCGTCACATATCAATTATAAATGCCCTGCGGCATCAGAACTCTGATACTATCTCTCCGCCCGAGAGAAGCGCATTCAGATTTTCAAGAAGTCTTGTCGCATATATCTGCCTTACCTTGTAGCGGACATCGCCGTTTACAACGATAATGCAGGTACGGTCGCTCTCGCTCGCATAGAACTCGACAACGTCGTTTTTCCTTGCCTTCTTCACGATGATCGTAGGTGACACCTGCGATGAACTTGTTGTCGCCTGTAAGATCGTCAAGGTAAATCTGCTCTGCGTATGGCGAAAGCAGATACTGATAGAATGCCTTGAACTTGGCTGAATCTACCTCCTTGCCTTCGTATGTGAAGCTTGACTTGTCAGCGTCGCCCGTAATAGTGAAATCATATGCCTTTCTGTCGCTGTCATAGATCGTTACACCGTCAAGATAGTAGATGTAAGGTGTAAGGAACAGCTTATAAAGCATATTTTCGGGTGTTGCGGTAAGCCACGGCGCAGAGAGTCGGGAGAGAACACATATATTGCGTCCTTGCCTGAAAGCATACCGTAGTAGCCCGTTATCGTCTTTATCTCTTCGCCTGTTTCATCATTCTTTGTAACAGTGTAAACGGCAGAGCCTAAAGTGAGTTTGGTAACGGTTTCCTTGTTGCTTACCATAGTAACGGTGCAGTTCGGATCGTCAAGACCCGCCTGCTTTTTCTGCTCGTCTGTAGGAGATACGGCGAACACATCCGAAGCCGATATTCCGAACAGACCGTAAATAACCTCCTTGTCAAGCTCATCGTCTGCAAGGATATTGTTGTGGCTGGACATTTCATAAGCAACGTATGTTGACGAAAACTCCTTTTCGGTTTCCTCGGGGAGCTTGTCAAGAACTATATCCTTATCCAGATCCTTTCGCTCAATACGGACCCTGTTTACCTTATCGTTCTCGGAATCATAAGCCGCCACAAGCGTTGACTTGTTGACATATGACAGCTCGCTGTTCATTGCAAAAGCTGACGCCTGCATTTGCTACAAGGTATACCGTATCGCTCTTGTCGGTTTTAACATACCACGAGTTTTCGCCCTCGTACTTTATACCGATAAGGCAGGTTATATCCTCAGCCTTGTTATCCTTGAACGTCATTTTAACCGTTGCGGTCGGCTTGTCAAAGCCGTATTTTGCAAGATCTGTCGCATTTTCCTCAACGATTTGCTTTGCGCCGATGCCGCCTGCACTGCTCATTGCGGTTGAATATGCACTGCTGTTTGCAAGTGCCTCGGGGATCGAATCTATGCCCCACTTTTCCTTACCTAAACGGTTTATCGTATATTCGCCGCTCTCGTTGCTTATCGTGAGCGTTGAAATATCATCGGTCGTATAATCGGTCACGCTGACGGTTTCGCTGCTTGACGTGCCAGAGTCTGAGTTGTCGCTCTTCGGCTGTGTCAGCACCAGTGCGAGCGTTGCCGCACCGAGTACCGCAATGCCGATTACCGAGCCGAGTATTATTTTAGTATTTTTTCTTCATTGCCGACCTTTCGCTTACTTATGCAGACGCTTTACCCATATTACAATACCGGATATTATCAGTAACAGAGGCAGCACGATAACGAAGCCTATAACAAGGCCGTTCTTCTGTGCGTCTGTTATCTCAAAGGTTGAGGTGTTGTAGGACTTGGGAGTGAGCGTAATGCCCTCCTCCTTGTTACAGCTTACGTTGAAGATATTCATAATAAGCTGTGAGTTGTTTACGGACGCTGTCTGCAGGAACGATGTGTTGAGGAATTCCATACCGCCGATTGCTACTATACGGCTGGAGAAGGGATTTGTACCCTCATATCTTGTCTTTACCGCCTGCATTATAACAGAATACTGCTTTCTTTGTGCATCGCTCTCGGGCGACCAGTTATCACCGCTGTCCTGCGGCTTTATAACAGCACCTGCATAGGTGTTTAGTATAGACTGTACGGTAATGTTGCCGTTGCCGTTCTGATCCGCCCACTTTGATGTCACAGGGCTCATATTGTAGCCGTGAACGGGCGAGCTGTTTGTGAACTTGCTGAAGTCTGTATCGGGTACTGAAAGCACCTGATATGTGTTCATACCGCTGTAGGTATAGTTTTCGTCTGTCTGGTAGGTGATACCCTTTTCGACCTTCAGGCCCCACTGGTCAAGCAGACCGTCAATGTTCGGTGAATCACCAAGCTTGGGGTTGCCTACATATACAAGGTTCTTGCCGAATTTACCGCTGTTGTCAAGCCATGTGTCGAGCTTGTTTATATCGGCAACGGAATAATCCTTATCGGGTCCGAACATAAATACAAAATCGTAGTCCTCGCTTATCTTGTCGGTAAGCGTAATGTTAACCGATTCGATAACGTAGCTGTTTGTCTTGAGCAGATTCTGTAAAACAGTGTTCTCTGTTTCTCCGTAGCCTGTTAAAACCGCAACCTTTACAGGATCTGTATCGGTAACGTTCATAATAGCGGATACTACAGCCTGCTCTGCGTTGGCTTCAACCTTTTCGGGCCGCTTCACGCCATAATAGTTGAGGTACTGTTCATTATAGGTTACGCTGAGGAAGTCCTCGTAGGTCAGCACCTTTACACGCTTTGTAGCCTTGCTCTCGACCATAATTTCATTCGAGGTTATGGTTTCGGTGTAATTTGCTATAAAGCCGGGTTTGAAACTACATCAATATACTGTAATTTTATGTTGGAATTCGCCGCTGCGATCTTCTTCAGTATCTCGTTTGTCTGATAGTAATAAGAACTGCCTCCGGTAAAAAGCCGCTTCCTCGCTTGTTACCGTTATCGTAACCTCATCGGTCACGGTTTTGAGATAATCTACCGTTGATTGCTCAATACTGTAAAGTCCCGAATCGGTAAGATCCGCCGTCGGCATGAATCTGTCACCGAGCAGTGTGATTATTACGTTTACCAGAACCACAGCCACTATAAATATGACCGTGAACAGTACCGACAGACCGCCGTACTTGAAACTTCTTGTTTCTGAACGGATTCTTGCGGGGTTTGCCATTCCTGCCGTCGTTCTTTACTGCAGGAGCGGTATCTGTTTTATTCTCAGCCGCTGTTTCTTTTTACTTCAGCCGCTTCGTTTATTTTACTCATGCGTTTTCTCCTTTATCCCTTTATCATAGTCATCGCTTATGCCCAGCGGCGTTTTTCAAGTACCCTTACCGTAAGGAACAGGAAAATAAAGATAACGCTCACAAAGAATATCAGGCTTGACAGGCTGAATATTCCGTTTGTTATCTCGGAGTATCTCGAATATACCGAGATGCTTGAAAGCACGTCCTGTAAAAATCCGTTGGGGAGTGCGCTTTTCAGCGTATTCATAAGCAGTATCATAAGATTGATAAAGAAACCGCCTATTGCCGCTATCATCTGGTTTTCCGTAAGTGATGATATGAAAAAAGACCAATTGAAACGAATATACCGCCGAGAAGTAAAAGACCTACGGTGTTGCCCCATATCGGGAGCCACGAAACCGTTGCAAAGGTCGACATTACAAAGCCGTATACGGGCATGACCGCAACGCCTATCGCAAATATCGCATAAGCCGCAAGGAACTTGCCCATTACTATAGACAAAAGGCTTACGGGAGCGGTCAGAATAAGCTGATCCGTCTTCTGCTTCTTGTCTTCAGACAGCAGTCGCATAGTAAGCAGAGGCACGAAAACCATAAGCACTATGAACATCATCAGGAATACACTTGATATATCGGTCGAGCCTACAGACAGGGAGAAGATATAAAAGAACAATCCCGAAAATGCGTAAAAAATAGCAAGGAACACATAGCCGAGAGGCGATGTGAAATATGCCTTCAGTTCTCTTTTAAATATTGCAAACATTTTTATTCCGCCTTTCCGCTTACTTTGACAGCTTCAGCTTATCAACGCTGTCGCCGACATTACCGTATATATCGCCCGTTGTGATCTTGAGGAACACTTCTTCAAGAGTAAGCTCACTGGACTTCATCATAAGCAGAGTGTAATTTCTTGACGCAAGACGCTTTGAAACTTCACGGCGAATATCCGTACCGGGCTTTGCATTTAAGAAGTATTCGCTGACGCCCTCCTCGACATTCTCCCTGTTGACGAACACCTCGTCCATACCGGGAATAGCCGAAAGCAGCTTCTTCACGTCTGCGGGGTTTCCCTCACAGCGTATCACCAGCTTGTGATCTGCGGACATATTCTTTGCAAGATTGTCTGCGCTGTCGTTTGCTACTACCTTGCCTCTGTTGATGATAACTATCTTGTCGCATACCGCCTGTATCTCAGGGAGTATGTGGCTTGAAAGTATTACTGTATGGTTCTTGCCGAGCTTCTTTATAAGTGCTCTTATCTCGATTATCTGCTTTGGGTCAAGTCCGACCGTAGGCTCGTCAAGAATAAGCACCGGCGGATTTCCCACAAGCGCCTGTGCAAGACCCACACGCTGTTTGTAACCCTTTGAAAGATTCTTGATAACACGATCCTTGACATCGGTTATCTTTACAAGGTTGCAAATCTCCTTTAAATGCGAGTTGATCGGCAGCTTGCACTTTTTCAGCCCGTATACGAACTTAAGGTATTCCATTACCGTCATATCAAGATATAACGGAGGCTGCTCGGGAAGGTAGCCTATCATTTGCTTAGCTTTTACAGGCTCTTCAAGAATATCTATACCGTTTATCTTTGCCTCACCCTCTGTTGAGGAAAGATAACCCGTAAGGATATTCATTGTAGTTGATTTTCCTGCACCGTTAGGACCGAGAAAACCAAGTATCTCGCTTTCTTCTGCGGTAAAGGAAACATTGCTGACTGCTGTTTTAGAGCCGTAACGCTTAGTCAGATTCTTTACTTCTATCATTTTTTGCTCCTTAAAACGAAGTATCCGGCAGAGCGTCGGTACATAGCCGTACCCCTCTGCGCACATCTGCTATATTCTATCCTTCACAGGTGAAACCTGTGTGATAAAAACAGTGTATTTATTGCTTGGCGGTGATTTTATCTTTGTCAAGCTGAGCTTTAAGCTCGCCTACGCTGTCAAAACGTCTTTCGGGACGTATAAAATCAAGCAGTGAAACACGCAGTGTCCTGCCGTAAAGATCACCGTCAAAATCCATTATATGCGTTTCCGCAAGAGGACTGTCCTTATAGTCAACAGTAGGCTTTACGCCTATGTTTGTAACAGACGGCATGACCCTGCCGTCAAGATATGTCACGCTCTTATATACTCCGAAACGCGGCATAACTATGTTTTCGGGGAAACGCTGGTTTATGGTCGGGCTTCCTATGGTTCTGCCTATGCGGTTGCCCTCTATCACTCTGCCCTCTATCGAAAAAATCATATCCGAGCAGTTTGTTCGCCTTTGCTATTTCACCCGATTTTATCAGATTTTTGATGGCCGTTGAATGTACCACACATCCGTCCAGACTGAACGGCGGTATTATAACGACCTTTATGCCGTACTCACGGCATATACATTTTAAGCTCTTCGGCATCGCTTCCTCCGCCTGCTCCGAGCCTGAAATCAAATCCGCACACAACGACCTTTGCGTTCATTATCTTCACGAGAACCTTTTCGATGAAATCCCTTGCCGTGTAGTCGCACACCGAATTGAAATCGGGAGAATAAATATATTGTACTCCGGCTTCTGCGAGCTTCTCCAGCTTCATATCATTTGTGAGCAGGTTCTCTATCTTTTTCCCTTTTAGGCAATGCCGTGTCGCTGTGGAACGTGAACATTGCAGGGCAAAGTCCGCCGTGTCTGAAGCATTCCTCCACGACCTTCATATGACCTAAATGCAAGCCGTCAAAAAAGCCGAGTGCCGTTGCTGTCGGCGGGATGGGTATTATATTTTCGGTAATGTCAATCAAGAATAAACCTCCGTGTCCCGCATTAAATGGGAAAATCAAGATAATATATTAAGGTATACGCTTTTAAGCCCGTTCTCCCCGTTCACCCTTGCCACGCCTAAAAAATCGCCCTCGTGCTTAAGACGCAGGCAGGTGCCTTCCGGGTATGAAATATCCATTCTTCCGCAGTCAAGTATCATGCCGTTCATGAACAGCTTCTTTTGTGTACCGTCAAGAGTTATCTCGTCATAGCACGAGAAAACACGCTCTGTCGGCAATACCAGCCTTGCGGTATCCTCAGGCGGCATATTACGAAGCGTTTCAATATCGTGGCAGTCCGAAAGCGTAAAGCCTGCCGCCATCGTGCGGCAAAGCGAGGTCATTATCGCTCCTGTGCCGAGCCTTTTTCCTATATCGCTTATGATAGTGCGGATATAGGTTCCTTTTGAGCAATAAATATCAAGCGTACCTGTACGCTTTTCCTCGTCGAAGTCTGACAGCTCTATCGAATATACCGTGACCGGACGGGCGGCACGTTCAACCTCAATGCCCTGCCTTGCAAGGTCATAAAGCCGTTTGCCGTTTATCTTCACCGCAGAATACATCGGCGGTATCTGCATTATATCTGCCCTGCATAGTCTTTACCGCATCGGTAATTTCCGCAAGCGTAACGGGCTTTTCGCTCTCTGTCAGCACCTTGCCCCATACGTCCTCGGTATCGGTAGTCACACCGAGCCTGAAGGTCGCACGGTATCTCTTGTCGCTGACAGGATTCAGGTCGGCTGTCTTTGCCGCTCTGCCGATATATATCGGCAAAACGCCTGTCGCCATAGGGTCGAGCGTACCGCCGTGACCGATTTTTCTCGTTCCTGCCGCCCTTCGCATTATCGCCACAACATCAAACGAGGTGAAATCCTGCGGTTTATTGATACAGATTACGCCGTTTATTTCAGTCATTTGCTTTCAGTGCCTTTTCAAATACAGGCAGCAGCTTTGCTTTCACAAACTCTATACTGCCCTCTATGGTACAGCCTGCGGCTCTGGCGTGACCGCCGCCGCCGAACAGGGCGCACACGCTTCCTGCGTTTATCGGCTCTGCCGTTCTGACCGAAATCTTGAATGTAGCAGGACCCTTCTGCTTTACGGTAGCGCCGATAATTACGCCCTCTACCTGACGGGGAAGGCTTGCAAGACCATTGAAGTCCTCGCTGTCAACTCTGCCATTAAAGCGATCCATAAGCTCCGTTGTCAGCCATACTACTGCAACCCTGTCGTCACAGAAGAATTCCATTCCCTGCGTTATCGCCTGTTCAAGCTCCAGCCTGCCCTTTGACTTCATATCAAACAGCTTGTAATTGATGCCGGAAACATCAAACTCATAAGCCATCAGCTTAGCGGCTATTATGTGCGTTCTGCTTGTCGTGTTGGAATACTTGAAGCAGCCCGTGTCGGTTGCAAGTCCTGTGTAAAGGCAGGACGCAATCTCACCGTCAAGCTGTGCATTCATTTCCTCCGCTATCTGAAAAATAAGTTCGCAAGCCGCAGCCGCATCGGAATCTACAAGAGTATATTTTGCAAACTCCTGTCTGCTCTCGTGGTGGTCTATCGCAAGAAATATCCTGCCGCCGTATACTGCGTCAAGGTCGCCGAGCAGTTTTCTGTCGGCAACGTCAACGCTCACTATGGTCTTTTCCTCAAAGTTCTGCTGTATCACCGTTTCACGCAGAAACTCCATACGGGGCGCTATCTCATCCGCACACATAACCTTTGCCCGTTTACCCATCTTCTGAAGCATACCGCAAAGGCCGTAAGCACAGCCCAGTGTATCTCCGTCGGGGTTGGCGTGTGACAGTATCAGAAAATCATCGTTGCTTTTCAGTAGTTCTGCCGCTTTTTAACGTCTGTTATCATTATTGTTTACCTTTCGTCATCGCCGTTATCATCGGGTTCGGCAGGTTTCGGCAGTTTGCTTATCACCTCGCTGATATGCTCGTAATAATCCATCGAATTATCCGGCACGAATATCAGCTGAGGCAGCTTGCGCATCTTCACACGCTCGTTGATTCTTCTTTTTAAAGAAGCCCTCTGCCTTCTTGAGATGCTCGGCGACATTTTTTTTCGTGGTGTCGCCGCCCTCAAGCGTTGTGATATAAACCTTGCAGTAGGACAGATCGCTTGTCAGCTCACAGCGTGACACACCGACCATCGCCTTTACTACAGCGCCGTCCTTTATATCACGCATAGCTGTGGAGATCTCACGTTTTATATCCTCCGCAAGTCTTGCTGTATTGAAATTTGCCATTAATCTCTGTACTCCTCGGTAACAAACGCCTCGAATATATCGCCGTCCTTTATGTCGGTGAACTTTTCAAGCGTGATACCGCACTCGTAGCCTGCGTTGACCTCCTTCACATCGTCCTTGAAACGACGTAAGCCTGCTATCTTGTCAACAGCAACGATTATGCCGTCACGGACAACTCTCACCTCGCCGTTTCGCTGTACCTTACCGTCAAGTACATAAGAGCCTGCTACCACGCCGACACTCGACAGCTTCATTACCTGTCTTACCTCAACACGTCCTGTATCAACTTCTCTGTACTTGGGCGCAAGCATACCCTTCATGGCTTGTTTCGATTTCTTCTATTGCGTCATATATTACTCTGTAGAGTCTTATATCGACACCGTCACGCTTTGCGTTGTCTGCAGCCGCAGGGTTAGGCCTTACGTTAAAGCCTACTATGATAGCGCCCGATGCCTTTGCAAGCATAACGTCGCTTTCTGTTACGGCACCTACCGCACCGTGAATTACTTCTACCTTTACTTCCTCGTTTGACAGCTTTGACAGTGACTGTGAAACAGCTTCTACAGAACCCTGTACGTCTGCCTTTACTATGATGGGGAGCTTCTTCATTGAACCTTCTTCGATCTGTGAGAACAGATTATCAAGGCTGACCTTCTTATAGAGTTTGAACTGTTCTTCCTTAGCGTCAAACTTTCTCTTTTCAACAAGCTCTCTTGCGAGCTTTTCATCTTCAACAGCCGCAAAATCATCACCGGCGCTCGGTACTTCCGCAAGACCCATTATCTCAACGGGAACAGAAGGACCTGCTTCCTTTACCGCTTTGCCCCTTGTCGTCACGCATTACACGCACACGGCCTACAGCAGTACCTGCGATTATTGTATCGCCTGTGTGAAGAGTACCCGACTGTACAAGAACGGTTGCGATAGGACCTCTGCCCTTGTCGATTCTTGCCTCGATAACAACGCCCTTTGCAAGTCTGTCGGGGTTAGCCTTAAGCTCAAGGACATCTGCCGTGAGGTTTACCATTTCGAGAAGCTCGTCAATGCCCTCGCCTGTCTTTGCCGATACGGGAACGCAGATTACATCGCCGCCCCATTCTTCGCATACAAGACCATGCTCGGTAAGCTCCTGCTTTACCTTGTCGGGATTTGCCGTAGGCTTATCCATCTTGTTTATCGCAACTATTATCGAAAGGTTTGCAGCCTTTGCGTGATTTATCGCTTCTACCGTCTGAGGCATAATGCCGTCGTCTGCGGCAACAACGAGTATCGCTATATCCGTAGCCTGAGCACCTCTTGCACGCATAGCGGTGAACGCCTCGTGTCCGGGAGTGTCAAGGAATGTAATATCCCTGCCGCCTGCCTTTACCCTGTAAGCGCCGATATGCTGTGTGATACCGCCTGCTTCGCCGGACGTAACGTTAGCGTGTCTGATTCTGTCGAGGAGCGATGTCTTACCGTGGTCAACGTGTCCCATAACAACAACAACGGGTGAACGGGGCTGTAAGTTCTCCTCTGTATCCTCTACCTCTTCAAACAGACGTTCTTCAATGGAAACCACAACTTCCTTGGTAACCTTTGCACCGAATTCTTCCGCTACGATACAAGCCGTATCATAATCGACCGACTGGTTGATAGTAACCATTACGCCCAGACTGAACAGCTTCTTTATAACGTCTGCGGCTGTGACCTTAAGACGTGACGCAAGCTCCGATACGACTATCTCATCGGGAACCTGTATCTCAAGCTGTTTCTTTCTTGCCTTTTCAAGCTCAAGACGCTTCAGCTTCTGAGCCTCGGTTTCCTTCTTTTTTTTGCTGAACTTTGCTGCTTGCCCTTCTGCGACTTCTGGCTTATCTTCCGCTTCTTTGTATAAGCGTCATTCTGACGTCTGTTGCCGCTCTCGGTCGAAGCTATGGTTTCATACTTCTCGTTGTACTTATCAAGGTTTACATAACTGCCCCTTTGTGTCAACGTGCTTTGTGACCTGCTCGCCTCTCTGTACAGCCTCACCCTTGACGTGCTTTGTGGGAGGTGCGTTTGTCTTGATATTCGCAAGGTCGATAACAGGCTGTGCGGAGCTGTCTGCTGTGCAGGCTTAGTATCCCTGCGGTCATTTCTGGTATCGTTTCTTCTGTCGCCGTAGGGCTTTCTGTCACCCTGCTGTCTGTCGCCGTAAGGCTTTCTGTCGCCCTGCTGTCTGTCGCCGTAAGGCTTTCTGTCGCCCTGCTGTTTGTCGCCGTAGGACTTTCTGTCACCCTGCTGTCTGTCGCCGTAAGACTTTCTGTCGCCCTGCTGTCTGTCGCCGTAGGGCTTCCTGTCGCCCCTGCTGTTTGTCACCGTAAGACTTTCTATCGCTACGGTCGCCCATAGGCTTTCTGTCTGAAGGCTTGTCGCTCCTTGCTTCGGGCTTTGATTCTGCCTTTATCTCGGGCTTTGCTTCAGACTTTGTTTCTGTCTTTATTTCAGGCTTTGCTTCGGGCTTAGCCTCTGTTTTTGTTTCGGGCTTTGCCTGTACCTTTTCAGCCTTGTCGGCCTCCTTATTGGATTCGGGCTTCTTCTCAGCCTTCTTTGCAGGCTTTTCTGCCGGCTTTTCTTCCTTCTTCTCCGTCTTGGGCTTGCTTGCCGAAGCGAAATATGAATTGAAATTCTTCACCTGGTTGCTCTGAGAATACTTTTCGAGAACAACAGACAACTCATCTTCAGAAAGCGAAGCCTGCGATTTCTTCTGTACTCCGAAATACTCCTGTACCACATCCGTAATTTCACTTACAGGAATATTAAGATCCTTTGCCAACTCGTTTACACGATATTTTTTATCCATTCACTGATCCCCTTTTTATGTCAGATTTAGTATTGTATATATAAATCGGGTGTACCGCTTATTTCCCTTTATGCTCGCCCGTAAGGCTTGCGTATAAGCCTTCATCGAGAACGGCAAGCACTCCCGTGCGTTTTCCGAGGACCGACTTGATCTCGTCCATCGTACAATCGCACTGCGACAGCAGGGCACTGTATTTATCGCAGAAAAAACGCATTTCCTTCTGTGTTTTCTCCGATACGTCGCTTGCGAGAATAACTCCCGCAATTTTCGATTTCGGGTTTTTAAGCTCCTCACAAACAGGATCGAACCCGTGTATCAGACGTCCGGACTTTCTGCAAAGACCGAGCGTACTTAAAAAATTCATTGCCGTTACTCACCGTCGCTTTCTCCGATGCTTTTCAGCAGTTCAAGATATATCTCCTGTGGTACCGCACATTTCAGAGAGCGTTCAAGCCCACGTTTTTTCTGTGCCGCCTCAAGACAGCTGCGGCTCTTGCAGGGACATACACTCCCCGTCCGGTTTCTTACCCGTGAAGTCGAGTACAAACTCTCCCTCGGGAGTACGGACAACTCTTACAAGCTGTTTTTTCTCTTTCATTTCCTCACAGCCCGCACATTTTCTCATCGGTATCTTTTTTAACTGCCAAAGCGATCCATCCTTTCGTAAAGGGTTTTTATTCCTCAGCCTGAGCTTCTTCCTCAGCCTTTTCCTGCTTGCTCTCTATTCCTTCATAGAAGCCGCTTTCGGGGCGTATGTCTATCTTGAAGCCTGTGAGCTTTGCGGCGAGCTTCGCATTCTGACCCTTGTTACCTATAGCAAGTGAAAGCTGGTTATCTGGAACGATAGCCGTACAAGCCTTCACCTCGGGGTCGGGTATCTCTACTCTGATAACATCGCTGGGCTTGAGTGCCTGTGCGATGAATTCCTCAGGCTTTTCGCTGTAGAATACAACGTCCATCTTCTCTCCGCCAAGCTCAGCACATACCTTGCTGATACGCTGTCTGCCGGGGCCTATGCACGCACCGAGTGCGTCGACATCGGGGTTGTTGCTTATTACTGCAACCTTTGAGCGTGAGCCTGCCTCACGGCTGATAGCCTTTATCTCAACGGTACCGTCATATATTTCGGGTACTTCGCTCTCAAACAGACGCTTTACAAGCTCCTTGTTCACTCTTGAAATCTTGAGCATAGGTCTGTGGTCTGTTGCGGAAACACCGGAAACATAAACCTTGACCATATCGCCGGGCCTTAGTACCTCGCCGGGTATCTGCTCGCTTCTGAACAGCGGTACTTCGTTTCCGTTGAGGTTTACGGTAGCGTTGCCTGTTCTGGGCTCTGTCTTGAGTACAGTAACAGTTACTGCCTCATCCTGAAGACCGCCCCACTGAGCAACGAGCTGTTCACGCTCTATCTCCTTAAGACCCTGCTTGATGACCTGCTTTGCCGTCTGTGCGGCAATTCTGCCGAAATGCTGTGTGTCCAGCTTTATCGCTACAATATCGCCGTATTCCAGCTTTCTGCGTGTGGGGTCTTTGCCTCCTCCATCGAAATCTGGTTTGCATCGTCCTCGACCTCTGCGGCAACTTCCTTCTGGATAGCCACATCAAACTTGCCCTTTGCAATATCAATATCAAACTTGATATTCTCGCTTCTGGGATATTCCTTCTTGATAGCGATAACAAGTGCTGTCTGTATCTTCTCTATCAGCACAGCGGGGTCAATCCCCTTCTCCTTTGCAAGCAATGTCAGAGCCTCAAAAAGCTCCGTTGTGTTGCTGTTAGCCATTTTTAATAATTCCTCCGTTAATTATTTTTTATGCGTCAAGGGCAATTCTTCTGCACTTAGCGGCATTGAACTTCATTTCGCCGTCTTCTGTCTGTACAGTGAATTCGCCCGAATTTTCATCGTAATCTCCGAGAACGCCCGAATAATACGCCGTCTTTCCGTTTTCGTCACGCACGGTCACCTTTATCTTTTCGCCCTTCATCTTCACAAAGTGGAAAGGCTTTCTGAGCTGTCTGTCAAGCCCCGGCGAGCCTACCTCGAAAACGTCCACAAGGTCAATGCACGACAGCGTATCGACAGCCTTGTTCAGCGGTTCTGTTATTTCCTCGCATTCGGCGTCATCTATTCCTCCGTCCGCTTTGTCGAAAAGCACCTTCAGATACCACATGGCACCCTCTTTTTCAAAGATAACGTCCCACAGCTCATAGCCGTATCTCTCGATTATCGGCAGAACCTTCTGCTCGGTGATTCTCTCGACCGTTTCCGCCTGATTCTTCTTGCCGCCTTTTTCCTTCGGCACTTTGAAAGCCTCCTTTCAGACAAGAGCCGTAAAAAGCCCTATATATAAGCTAAAGACCGAGATGAACTCAGTCTTTAGCCTACCATATTCTACTTTAAGTAAGTATATCACATATTATGCCCGTTGTCAAGCAAAATTACGTTATTTTGCCGTAAACAAGACAACCGTTTTTCAAAGTTTTCGGTAATTTTAAACGATTTTCTTGCGGCAGATGCGGTGTTTTTCCTTCCTTTTTTAGCCCTGTAAAGCTGTTCGTCTGCCTCGTCGAAATACTGCGCATAGTCAACATCGCACGATTCACTCCACGCTATGCCTACACTGCACTTTATCGTATACCTCTTGCCGCCTATCTCAGCCTTTCCCGACACCTCAAGGAAATCTTCGAACTCGTCCACAACGGCAGATTCGCTCGTACCTCTGGCGAACACGATAAATTCATCTCCGCCGAACCTTCCGACAACCGCATTCGGAAACTTTCTCGAAAGCAGTTTTCCTACCGTTCTCAGTACATCATCACCGAAGCTGTGACCGTAGGTATCGTTGAATGCCTTGAAATCATCTATATCAAGCATAGCGAAAAAACTCTTTGCATTCGTCTTTTCACTGATGAGCCGCTGAATGTGGTTTGTTGTTGCCAGCTTGTTCAGCAGTCCCGTTGTGCTGTCAAGTTCGACCAGCTGCGTCATTCTCTGCTGCTCACGCTTTTCATCGTCTATATCCTGTGTTCTTCCGAGGACCTTTATTACCTTTCCGCCGGCGTCAGCTACGCTTGAATAACACGTCCTTACCCAGCGGTAGCTGTTCTGATCTATTATCGTGGATCTGTAGTCGAGCGTCAGACAACTTACAGGCTTTTTGCTCGCCTTTTTCAGCGCCGCATAGAACTTTGTGGCATCATCCGGATATACGATCTTTGTGCGTTTTGAAACCTCCGCATAGTTGCTTATGGAGCGGTTTGCCGAATCCGCCTTACCTCCGCTGTACAAAAACGTCATTATATCATCGGGAATATCATATTCAAATGTGACTGCATTTGAAGTCGCCTCAAGTATACGATAACGCTCAAGATTTACCGCATTTTCATATTCTGCCAGTTTTCTGTGTGTCATGTCCTGCACTATTGCAAGAAATACAGGATGTTCGCTTTCTATAAAATCAACCAGCTTCGCCTTGACAAGCACCCATATATCACTACCGTCATAGCGTCTGCCTTTGCATTCGGCATAAAATGTTTCTCCGGTCTTTACAGAACGTCCGGCTTTTTCAAAAGATTATCTCTGCCGAATCTCCGTAAAGCGACGAGGTAACGCTGTCTGCATACTGTTCATACTGCTCTTTTTGTAGCCCACCATCTCGTAATATTTCTTGTTGAAATACAGCGACCTTACTCTGTCTGGGCAAAGCTCATATATAGCAACTCCGCACATAAGATGTTCGAGCATTGTAGAGCATATAGTTTCCCAGTCATATCCCGGCTTGAAGCGGTTTTTAAGCTCGCTCATATCCCTGTTCGAAGGCTCAAGTCTTGCGGCGCATTTATTTTCAGCCATGTTATCACTCCGTTATAGAAAAGTTTTTTGTATTGTAAAAATAGATAATCTGCGTTTCACCCTATATAAAATTGTTGCATGAATCTGACGCACTGTACATATTCGTTTGCAAGCTGTTGTGCGTCAACGTTGTAGTTTTTTGACAAACTCCTCCACTTTGTCCCAGTTTGCGTGTTCGTAATCGACTACCAGCCTGAACACATCTCCGAAAAGTCCGTCCGCTCCCAGCAGACCGTTCTTTATTTCGTCCGTTACCGGAAGTTCCTTCATAACGTTTCCTATATCACGTTCATCGGTCGTACCTGCCACTACCGACATAAGTCCCATAAGATACATTTCTTTTCTGTGTATAAACTGTCCGGGCATTACCTTTGAGATGCTCTCACAGAATTTCGCCCTGAACAGCGCAAGCCTTATTAGCTCGTCTGGGGTATCCTTCTGCAGCCTTTGCAGACCTACAAGATATATCCATTCCTTCAGCTTTTCAAAGCCGAGCAGAACAAGCGCCTGATGAATGGTCGAGATCTTGTTCCCCGGTACTGCCGTACATTACGTTTATAAGCCTCAGCAGTCTTATTGTCAGCACAACGTCCGTCGAAATGACCGCCGCTATTTCTTCATAGTCAGGCTCAGGCGAATATACAAGACCGAGTATATGAAGGAACGTCTTTGCCATAGGCGTATTTGTCCTGTGCGTCATAAGCAGGGGCTTTGCGAAGAAATAGCCCTGCATATATGTACAGCCGAGCCTTTTTGGCATATTCCACCTCAAGCTGAGTTTCCACCTTTTCGGCAAGCATTATCTTATTATATGTTATACACTTTTCCGCTGTGCGTTCCACTGCCTCACGGGAGGTGTGGAAGTCGAGCTTTATTATATCGGCAAGCTCAAACAGAGCCTTTGTATTCTCGCCGTATTCATAATCGTCAAGAGCGATTATATATCCCAGCTTCTTAAGTTCTATACAGCGCCTTATTATTTCTGCGTCTGCCATTACGCTCTCAAGCAGTTCGACTACGAGTATATCGCTTGAGATCATCTTCGGCACTCCTCTTTTTTATGAGGTTGCCCGTAAAATTGACGAATGCTTTTTTACCGCCTAAAACGCTTGTTATATTGTCGACAAAAAATGCGTTATTGATTACATCTGCTGTGCTTACATCTCCGTTGTTTCCTGTATATGCGTTTACTCGGGCTGATTTCTGTAAAGCAGTTCATAGCCGTATGTATTATTATTCACATCCAGTATCGGTTGACGTGCAAAAAATACGTTCTCCACAGAGATCTCTCCTTCGCTTTAATCCTTATTTAGTAATTTTACATTATTCCGCCCATAAAGTCAACAATAATACCTAATTTTCGTCTTTAATACAGAGTTTTTTGTAACTTTATACAAAAAATATGAAATATTTCACACGTTTCAGCTTACAGCTTTTTCCGCTTTTTCATTAAATTGCTTTGCAAAAAATAACAGCCGCAGATTTGCGGCTGTCGGAATTTATTTACTTATACCGTCGTTTTACTTTGCTTAGTGTTGATGAGCCTGTACCCAAGTATGCAAACTGCGCTCACCACTGCGGCAATAAGAAGATTGAACGGCAGAGCCGAAGCGAACCATTCAAAATGCGACGCAAAACCGCCGACATTCATTACGTTGTACGGGTACTTATATGCGTGGAATATGCAAACAGCGGCATTCACAGCAACTGTAACGCCGATAAACCGTCCGAAGCTGTGCTTTATAAATGTAAATATGCCGAAAGCTACAGCCAATGTAATCAGTAGCGATGAGCAGACCGAATAAATATAGAAGTCAAGTCTGTTGAGCGTAGTGTCCTGTGCCACGCAAAGCCATACTCCTGCGGCGGCAACTATTGCTGAAACGACTGTTCTGAGAATTTTCATAGCGGTACCTCCTGCAATATTGTGCAAAAAATAATTTTTGTTCACATCTTGATAATTTGACAAAGTATAGTTACCTTATCTATTATAAGTATATCAACACTCGGCTATATCCGCAATTGACATATTCCACAAAAAAAAACTATAACGGTTTAGTAATATTCACAGTGCAGAAAAGCGGCACACCTTCTCAAAGGCATACCGCTTGATAATAATTGCGTTATCAGCTTTTAAGGCAATACCACATAATTATTGTCGTGCGATTGCGCAGTCAGATTTTTCGTCAGATTGTATAAATTGAGTGCAGGCAGGCTTGCGCCTGTCAAGCGAAATTTGTGCAAGATGACGGGAAATATGCAAGCAAGCGTGCGGCAAAGGCGATAGCCGTTAATTGTGCGGTATTGCCTTAAGGCAATACCGCATAATAATTGTCGTGCGATTGCGCAGTCAGATTTTTCGTCAGATTGTATAAATTGAGTGCAGGCAGGCTTGCGCCTGTCAAGCGAAATTTGCGCAAGATGACGGGAAATATGCAAGCAAGCGTGCGGCAAAGGCGATAGCCGTTAATTGTGCGGTGTTGCCTTAAAGTAGCTGTACAGCCTACACATAAGCATACCGTTATACAGCTTTCTGTTCTTGTCCGCTTTCTTACCGAACAGTTCCTCAAACTCCCCCGTCCGGAGTGATTACAAATAATCTCCTGTTTTCTGTCGGGAGCATTCTCTTACCCATGACTCTATACAACTCATGAGCCTGCTCCTCGTCAAGCATACGCTCACCATAAGGTGGATTGCAAAGTACAACGGTACAGCCCTCCGGATATGTAAAATCCGCAACATCACGCTGCTTAACCTCAATATATTCACCCACGCCCGCCTTTACTGCGTTGTCACGGGTAAGTCTTACGGCTTCGGGGTCTATATCAAAGCCGTACAGCTTAAAGTTTTCGGGCTTTCTGATATTTGCTCTGAGTGCTTCTCTTTCCTCGTCCCACATTTCCTTAGGCAAAAATTCCCACTGCATAGCGGTAAATTCCCTGTCAAGACACGGCGGTATGTTAAGCGCCTTGAGTGCGCTCTCGATAAGCAGTGTTCCGCTTCCGCAGAACGGGTCGCAGACAATATCGTTGTCCCTTATCCTTGCAAGGTCGGCAATTCCCGCCGCAAGCGTTTCCTTTATAGGTGCGGCATTGGAAAAACGGCGGTAGCCTCTCTTGTGAAGCCCCTCGCCCGGATGTATCGAGCGTCATTGTGACGTTATCCTTCATTATTGAAAAGCGGAACTGGAACAATGCTTCGGTTTCCTGAAAATAGCCGATTTTATAAACGCTTTTCATTCGCTCGACCATAGCCTTCTTGATTATCTTCTGGCAGGCAGGAACGCTTGTCAGCTTTGAATTAAGGCTGAAGCCCTTGATAGGAAATCTGTCGAACTTTCCGACATATTTTTTTCAATAGGGATTGCCTTTACCCCCTGAAAAAAGCTCCTCAAATGTTCTTGCCCTGAACTCCGAAAGAAGTATTCCCACACGCTCTGCGGTCGACAGGCACATATTCGCCCTTATAAGCACACGCTCGTCACCGGTGAACGTCACCCGTCCGTCCGACACGGCTATATCCTCTCCGCCAATCCTGCGTACCTCGAAGGAAAGCGTCTTTTCAAGTCCGAAGTGACAAGGTGCTGTAAGTCTGAATGTCATATATCAATGATCCTTTCACGAAAACAGCGGCTGATGTAAGCCGCTGTCATTGTTGAATTTTCTCAGTTCGAGCTTGTACTGCTCGTATCTTCTTCCGCTTTCTGCGTACCCCAGTCGGGTACAAGCAATGTTTCACCGCCGTGCTTCTTTACATACTCGCCGTCTTTATGCGTGGAATCGCACGTCTTTGGCAGATTATCCGCCTTGTAATAACCCACAGCGGTATTCTTGCATTTTGACGTTGCAAGAAGTCCTGTTTCGGTACAGTATTTCTTTTCGACTACGTTTGAATCCTTTGCAAAGGTCTTTGTGGAATCCTCGTTCACAACATTCACCATAAAGTTGTGCCATACCTGCGCAAGATAAATATAGTTTGTTGTGCCGATGTTCTTGTTATCGTCAAATCCCAGTCTTATAACACCGCAGTAATCCGCAGTAAGTCCCGCAAACGCAAGAACACGCTCATCGTTTGAAGTACCTGTCTTGCCGACTACCTCTATACCGTCGATTTTCGCATATCTGCCCGAACCGTTTGTAGTATCCGTAACCGCCTTGAGCAGTCTGTTTGTTATATATGCGCTGTCGCTTTCCATTACTCTGTCGCCGAGAGGCTCCTGCTCGATAACCGTCTTATCGTTGTAGTCGGTGATAAGGTTGTACAGCTTAGGCTCGTAATATACACCGCCCGAGCCGAATATCTGATATGCACCGGCAAGCTCCATAAGCGTCATGCCCTGCGTAAGCTGACCCAGAGCAATGGGCGAATATGCCTTGTCATAGGTGTAGTCAAGCGTTGTCACGTTCAGCTTATCCGTAAGGAAGTTGAAGCAGGTGTCTATTCCGAGTACCTGTGCCATACGGACAGCGGTCGTGTTCTTTGACTGCTGTACCGCATACCACGCCGGTATATATCCGCCCGAGCCGTAATCGCCCTCAAAGTTACTCGGCCAGCTTGTGCCTTCGGGAAGCGTGATACATTTATCCAGTATCATCGAAGAATAGTTGATTATATCCTTATCTACAGCCTGACCCGTAAACCGAGATAGGCTTCATTGTCGAACCGATAGGCAGTATAGCCTGTGTTGCTCTGTTGAAGCAGCCGTCACCGGGCTTATCACCGATACCGCCTGCAAGCGCCACTACGTTACCTCTGTAGTCGGTAAGAACAAATGCCGCCTGAGCGCAGTTTTCTTCTATTGCAGTCTTATCATAGCTGTAGAAGAAGTTGTTCGGATCCTTGAAGAAGGTTTCCAGCTTCTCCTGTATATCCATATCCATATTGAGATATATCTTGTAGCCGCCCTTATAAAGATCCGCCTTCGCCTCTGCATAGGTCATGCCTTTTGCCTTACTCAGATCCTCGATAACCTGCTGTATGGCAGCGTCTACATACCAGTTCTGAGTTATTTCATACTCGTTCCAGCGATATGCCTCATAAGTATCCTCATCGTCATATCCGTCGCTGTTCTCGTCCTTGTTTGCGTTGTTTCCGTAATACTCATCATATCTGGGATCCTTATAGCCGTAAGCGTCGCCCTCAACGATAAGTCTGAATTTGACCTGCTCTGTCTTTGCGGCTTCATATTCGTCGGTCGTAATAAGACCCTGCTCATACATACACTTCAGTGCGTAAAGCTGTCTTTCCTTCGAGCGTTCAAGATTCGCATAAGGGTTAAGCACGCTCGGAGAACGTGTCATACCTGCAAGTATCGCACTTTCGGCAATTGTCAGCTGATCGACCGTCTTTCCGAAATAATAGTAAGCCGCCGAGCCTACTCCGTAAACCGTACCTCCGAGAGGAACACGGTTGAGATACGCTTCAAGTATATCTATCTTGGTATACTGCTTTTCAAGGTTCAGCGCTCTGAATATCTCTCGTATCTTACGTTCGGGAGTTACTCTGTCATCGCCCGTGATATTCTTTACAAGCTGCTGTGTTATGGTCGAGCCGCCCTCGCCGTAACCGTTGAACAGGGTCGATATTGTAACACGAACCGTTCTTTTCCAGTCAACGCCGTCATGCTCATAGTAGAAACGCTTGTCCTCGACTGCCGTGAATGCGTCCTGAGTGTGCTTCGGTATCTGCTCCATATTTACCCAGATACGATTCTCGTCACCTGACAGACGCTTTATCTCCACCTGCTCTCCTGCGCTGTTCTTCGCATAAATAAAGCTGGTATAGCTAAGATCAACGTTCTTGAGATCAACGTCAAACGCACTGTCGGCAAACTGCATTATATATACAGTAAGCGTTACCGCTACTATACAGCAGGTAATGATTACTATCATGAACAGGCTGAGAAACGTTGTTCCGATAACTCCTAAAACGTGCTTTACCGTATTCAATGTCTTGTTCTGCTTTTTCTTTGATTTTTTCTTTACCGCAGGCGTACTTTCCTCAAGCTCAACGTCTGCATTAAGATAATTGGTTTTTTTCTGACTCATATTTACGTCCTTTTTAAGGTGTGTTGTTTACAATATTATTGCCGCTGTCGGCAAGGATATATTCTTCCGAAGCAGAGTATACCACGTTGTAAGTATAGCACAAATCGGCGCAAATGTTAAGCCTTTTTACGGCGAATTTTCAGAAAATATTCAAAAATGATGCCGCTCACACCGTTTTTTCGACGTTTCCGATATATCCCCTGTGCCGTATACACAAAAAGCACACAAAAACGCCCCGCAGAAGCGGGGCGTCATTATCGTTATTAAGCTGTCATCAAGAATAGTCCACAACGTCAAGCCATGTAAAGAGAAGATCCTTCTCCTCCTTGCTTGTAACACCCTTTGCGAGCGTTGATGCCGCCATAATGGGAAGCCATTCCTGAACATATGTCTTTGCCGTATTTGTCTTCTTGCAGAACAGGTTGAGATACTTCTCAGCTGTTTCTGTAGATGTAAGTGCAAGCTTCAGATATGTCTTGGCAACATCTGCACTGGCATTACCTGCCGAAGCGCTTATCCAGTCAACTATATAAACCTTGTTGTCGTCTGTTACAACTATGTTCTCAGGACCGAAGTTACCGTGGCACAGCTTAACGTGCTTGGGTGTGCTGTCAAGTCTTGTCAGAAGATCGTATCTTTTGATGTGGTCGATTACGTCAAGGCTCTCGATTTCTTCTCTCAGTTTATCCTTCAGCTTTGAAATACCTGTAACCTTCTTAGCGTGGATGCTGAGCTGAAGCTCAACCATATCGTCAAGATAGCCGTCGCAGTTCTCAGGCTCTTCCTGCATGATCTGTGCAAGCGTCTTGCCCTTGATAAGCTCTGTAGCTATTGCCCACTTGCCGTCGATAAGCTCAACTTCCTTTATCTTAGGAACGTTAAGTCCTGTTTCTTCAACCTTTGAATCCATGAAAGCCTCATAGAAAACTACTGTTTTGGGTGCATCGGGTTTGAATACCTTTACTGCAAGGTCGCCGCTCTCATATACGTCAACGGTTTTACCTTCGGAGATTTTTTTACCTAATTTTATTTCATTCATACTTAAGTCCTTTCCGGGAGCGCTGTGCTTTATGCTGCGGCGTTTCCTTTTAATGTGACTTGATTATAACACTTTTTCGCCCGTTTGTCTATAGTTTGATTGGAAATTTAACAAAAATGCAACAAAATATTTTTTCCCAGTTGTGCAAATTGACGAAAAATGTAGTGAGAGAATTTACAGTAATTTTTCACCACTTATACAATCGGTTCGGCTCTGAGCGTGCCATTACATCAGCTCGTTGCTGTCAAGGATGACCGTGAACGGTCCGTCGTTCAGAAGCTCTACCTTCATATCCGCACCGAACCTTCCTGTCTGCACGTCGGCTATGCTTTCGCACTTCCGGCATTGCTCGACGATATACTCATACAACTCGTTTGCCATATCGGGTGAGCCGGCGCTTGTAAAGGAGGGACGGTAGCCCTTGCGGCAATCTGCGTACAGCGTGAACTGTGAGATAAGAAGCAGGCTTCCGCCGACATCGGCAGGGGCAAGGTTTGTCTTTCCGTTCTCATCGTCAAAGATGCGAAGCCCCGTCATCTTGCGTATCAGCTTGTCTGCGATTTCCTTTGTATCGGTCTGTGAGATGCCTATCAGCACCAGAAATCCCTTTCCGATTTTCCCAATTATTTCGTTATCTACGGTTACACTCGCACCTGTCACTCTTTGAATAACAAATTTCATTAAAAAATCCTTTCAGAAGCGCATGAATAATGCCGCCGTATAAACAGGCGGCATTGTAGCATCACTTGATGATTTATGCTGATTAATAAGCTCCGATATATCTCTTGAGATCGTCGGGGTTCTGGCAGCGGCTTCTTGCAACTTCTTCCGTAATTTTGCCTGTGCGGACAAGTCTTGCAAGATCCTGGTCGAGCGAGAACATACCGAGAGCCTTAGAGGTCTGGATGGAGTTCGGAATCTGGAATATCTTACCTTCACGGATAAGTGAGCTGATAGCGTCTGTACAGCTCATAAGCTCAAGAGCGGCGATACGACCCTTGCCGTCAGCCGTAGGAACGAGCGTCTGTGAAATAACGGCTACGAGGGGAGTTTGCAAGCTGCGCTCTGATCTGACCCTGTGAGTGAGGCGGATAAACGTCTATTATACGGTCGATGGTTTCTGCGGCACCTGTCGTATGCAGTGTCGAAAGCACAAGGTGACCTGTTTCTGCGGCGGTTACTGCGGCATTGATAGTTTCAAAGTCACGCATTTCTCCGACGAGGATAACATCGGGGTCCTCACGGAGTGCGGCACGCAGTGAGCCTGCGAAGCTGTCTACATCGGCGCCGATCTCACGCTGGTTTACCATTGACTGCTTATGTGTGTGAAGATACTCGATAGGGTCTTCGACTGTAATAATATGACAGTTCTTGTTGCGGTTGATATGGTCTATCATAGCCGCAAGAGTCGTTGACTTACCTGAACCTGTAGGACCTGTTACCAGCACAAGACCTCTCGGACGGAGTGCAAACTCGCCCATAAGTCCGGGAAGCATAAGATCCTGCAGTGTAGGAATATCGTTACGCAGAAGTCGCATTGCTATTGCGTGATAGCCCCTCTGTCTGTACACGTTTACTCTGTGTCTGTGTCCGGATGCGGATACATACGAGAAGTCGGTGTCAAGACCCTTCTGGATAGAAGCCTTGTGCTTCATTGAGGTTATCTGATTTATGATATTGACAATGATAGGCTCTGTGCAGTCGGGATAACCGCTGAGCTTTTTGATACTGCCGTGCAGACGTACAACGGGAGGAAGTCCCGCAGTAAAGTGTAAGTCCGAACAGCCGAGCCTTCTTTGCTTCGTCAAGTATTTTGTTAATATCCACCTTTTTATTCTCCTTTTATAAAAGACATATTGCTAACACCGCATCCGTATTATACGGAGTAGGTGGCTTTTTACCAGTTCGTCAAGCGTTGTAGTGCCTGCAAGCACCATATCGGTAACGTTGCTTCTCAGCAGCTTTGTTCCGTTCTTTTCGGCCTGTGCGCCTATCTGCTCGGCTGTTGCGCCGCTTGAGATAAGCTCCTTTATATCGTTCGAGCTTACTATTATCTCGTGGATAGCGGTTCTGCCCTTATAGCCTGTATTATGGCATGAGCGGCATCCGCCGTAATGAGCCTTGCATATTTCGACCGGCTCTGTCTTTCCGACAAGTCTTAAGTCGGCAGGATCGGTAAGCATTACCTTCTCCTTGCACTCCGGGCAAAGCAGCTTTACAAGTCGCTGAGCGATAACTCCGACAAGAGATGACGCAACCATGTAAGGTGCAACACCCATATCAACAAGACGGAGGATAGTACCTGCGGCATCGTTTGTATGGAGGGTCGAAAGAACCAAGTGACCTGTGATAGCGGCACGGATAGCGATGTCTGCGGTTTCACCGTCACGAATCTCACCGACCATTACTATATCAGGGTCCTGACGGAGAATAGAACGCAGAGCCGCCGCAAAGGTAAGACCTGCTTTTGCGTTTATCTGTACCTGATTTACACCGTCTATCTTCTTTTCGCAGGGGTCCTCAACGGTAACTATGTTAACGTTGGGCTTTGAAAGCTCGCCGAGGGTAGCGTACAGTGTTGTAGATTTACCCGAACCTGTAGGGCCTGTAACCAGCATAACTCCGTTCGGGCAGCGGATTATCTGCTTGAACATTTCGTAGTTGTACAGCGTCATACCGAGGTCGGTTATCTTTCTTGTCTTTTCATCTGCCGTTGAAAGCAGACGGATAACGCACTTCTCACCGTAAACGGTAGGTATGGTAGATACACGGACGTCAAGGTTTACGCCGTCGATAGTCATACCGAAACGGCCGTCAAGAGGTATTCTCTTTTCGGCGATGTTCATACCGCCGAGTATCTTTATACGGGTAATGAGCGAGTTATGTGCGGCAGGCTTTACCTTCATCTGCTCGATAAGCTCGCCGTCTACTCTGAGCCTTATTCTTGTTCTGTCCTTGAAAGGCTCTATATGAATATCCGACGCATTCATTCTGAATGAGGTTTCGACTATTGTATTTACCAGCTTAACGATAGGTGCGTTATTCAACACGCTCGCCTGATTCGGGGTCGTCCTGGATAACATTGTCCGTAGCATTGTTGTACTCTTTATTGAGGTTATCCATAACGTTGCTTACGGTCTGCTGTGAATATGCCTTGCTGATAGTTTCGTTGATAGCTGTACGGGTAGCTATCATTGCGTGTATCTCCATACCGGAGATAACCTTCAACTCCTCGAATATGTAGAAGTTGATAGGATCGTCTGTAGCAACAGTAAGGCGTGAATCGTTCATCTGGAACGCTACACAGCAGTTCTTCTTTGCTATAGCCTCAGGTATCTTCTTGACCGCCTCTATATCAATCTTTGTGGTTGTGAGGTCGATGAACGGCACTTTAAGACGGATAGACAGTGCCTGCGCAAGCTGTGTTTCTGAAACATAGCCCAGCTCGAGCAATACGTCGCCGAGCTTTTTACCCGGCTCACTGCGCTGTTTTTCAAGGGCTTCTTCAAGCTGATCCTCTTTCAGAAATCCGTTCTCAACAAGAATCTGTCCTATCGGTATGTTCTTCATTAAACTGTTCCCCCTGTGATTAGTGGTATACTTGCCGCCCGTACTTGAAAAAGGCGGCGATATGTGGTAAAATATCCATACGCTGTTTTACAGCGTTCCAAAAAGGAAAGGATGGTTATATATATGACAGGTATACTATGGTATGATACCGTAATTTGCGTGCTTGTGTTTATCTTCGGCTCGGTCATTGGCAGTTTTCTGAATGTGGTAATCTACCGCACTCCGCTGCATATGTCAATCGTAAACGGCCCTTCTCACTGCTTTTCGTGCGGTGAACGAATAAAGCCGTATGACCTTGTGCCGATATTCAGCTGGATATTCTTAGGCGGCAAGTGCCGCAAGTGTAAGGCTCCTATCTCGGCACGTTACACTGTTGTAGAGGCTCTGACGGGAATAATGTTCCTGCTCGCCTACATAAGATTTTCGGCAAGTCTGCCGATGGTGGTCGCAATTGTATTCTTCTCATTGCTGATAGTCCTCAGCTGTATTGACATTGACCATATGGAAATCCCGTACTGGTGTACGATCTCGATTGCCGTACTCGGTATCGCCACGTTCTTCACCGAGCCTAATATGCCCTGGTGGGAGCATTTTGCAGGTGCGGCTGTTATCGCAGTTCCGTTTGCTATACTCGCTTTATTCGGCGGTATGGGCGGCGGCGATGTTCAGCTTATGGCGGCATCGGGCTTTGTGCTTGGCTGGAAGATAGTTCCCTCAGCCGTTATAGGTGTTGTGGTGGGCGCTGTCTACGGGCTTATCGTGCTTTGCGTATCGTCACGGTTCACTAAGGAGCAATCCGCAAAAATCAGCGAAAAACTCACAGGTTGGTGCGAGGGCAAGGCTGTCGACAGCTCAAAGGATGTTATCATAGGTGAATTTGAACACGGCAAGTGCAAGATCGACCCTGAGCTTTTTGAAGAAAAAGCGTGGAATATTTCGGGCGATGAGCTTAAAGCCGCAACTGAGTCCGCTCAGCAGCGAACTGAACGAAGTAATGGGCAATCTTCCCGACAGCAAGGAATATGTATTCCGTGCGAACGTGGAAAACGGCAAGATAACAAAGATAAAACTGCGCCGCCGTATCGCCTTCGGCCCTGCACTGAGCGTAGGACTTGCAGTCGGTATGCTTTGCGGTGAAACCATTATCAAGGCTTATCTTTCAATGCTGTAAAAAAATAAGCGTTTATATTTCCCCGCCTTACGGCGGGGGATTTTTTGTTATCAGCCGAAAATCTTAATCCTGTAAAGAATTACAATATTCATATCATCAGAATAACTGTAATTCTCAAGGTCGGGACTGCTTGAAGGTGTCAGCTTCAGAAGCGACATATTGAGCAGCTTGAACATCTGAACTCGCTCACTTACCTTTATGTTTCCATCGGAATCGTAAGTGTTGACACCCATTCTGCACCATGTGCCCTTATCGCCTGAGGTCGTCTTGAATGTGAACTTATAGCGCGAGTCATTGTAATATTCATTATTGAATACGGCATAAGCATTATTGTTGACAAGCGAAGTAGCCTTTGTCTTATAGTCAACAACACTGCTGAGCTTGCCGAGATCGTATAACTGATAACCCTCAGCTGTTGAACGCAGTATCATGCAGTAAACAGTTTCGTTAAGTTCCTTATCGGCGAACATAACGGAAGCTATCTTTGCCACACTGCTGTCAACGTCGGAGTTCTTGGTAAGATCCTCGGTCTTATATTCTTTTTATGTTGTATGTTGAAGCATTTTTCAGCTTATCAGTAACATAATTGGTTATCGTATCGGTTACGGCATTTGTTACTGTATCCTCGTCAAGAGATTTCACTATGCCGTTTACGGGATTGAACATAGACATAGCCGCAACAATGAGTATTGTCATAATTGCCATTGCGATTATGACCTCAATCAGCGTAAATGCCTTTTTCTTTAAGAGCTTTCTCATCCGCATCATCCTCCTTTACGGGCGTACCGTAAATATGGTTGTAAATACCGTTTGTAGCCGCATCATCAAATGATTCCGATGTTTTTGCCGTATCTGTGCTTTTTGGATCAACAAAATACTTGGCAAAGCAACCGTAATCACTTTCAAACTTATCTTCGGACAGCGTAAAGTATATCTTCATGCTGTACGAAGTATCCTTTGTCGCTTGCTTTTTGCACTGAATCGTACATTTGTGCCGGATACCATGCTATAAACCATTTTATCATCGGGCGTTACAACAATATTCTTTGACGCTTCGGGGAGTGCAATCTTTAAAGACTTGCTCTCTGAACCGTTAAGTGCATTTGTTGAGGTTGTATCAACCATAAACGCAAGCGTAATCTTGTATTTACCGTCCTCAAGAACACAGCTTTCTTCATGCACGTATATCTTGTCAATACCCTTTGTGCCGTAAATATGGATATCATCGGTTACCATACCGCCGCTGTTTTTATCATTATCCTTATTGCCGCCGTCATTCTTGATCGTAGCATCAATAGTATTTATCTCAAGTCTGCCGTCATTATCGGCTTCGGTGCTGTCCTTGCGTATCTTTACATCGTTTATCTTGACATCGTTCGTACCGCCCGTGGGACTTACAAACTTCATGACAAGATTTACGGTATCTCTTTCAACAAGAGCGTTTTCCTGCACAAGATTGCTTATCTGCGTGTCCATATCCTTATCCACGCTGTCATTCTTTCTGTGCTGTGCTATCGCTATTGCAAGTATCTGCATTACGATAGCGGACATAAGAGCGAATATGACTATGGATACGAGAACCTCTGTCAGCGTAAAGCCTTTTTTACTTTTAAAGCGTTTAAACAGCTTCATGCTATCCGCTCCTTTCATCAGTTATAACCGTACTTTCTCCATGACCTTGAGCTTGACGAGCCGAGTGTTCCGATCTCACCGCCCGAATTGGAAATGAGCTTTTCCATATAATCAAAGCGTGCGTCTTCCTTTTCAGCTCCGGTCAGCGTACTGTCTACATATCTGTCATAGTAGTCATACGGAATAGTAGCCATATACACTCTTGATGTATTCGGCATCTCATAGTCGGATACGATAAGACCGCCGAGCATCGCAAAATGTCCTTCTGTCGATTTACCTGCGCCGAACGTCATATAAGGTGCATATATGAAACCGCAGAATGTATTATACTGCATATCAAAATTTACATCGCTGTTCTTGTTTATCGCAACAACGAACAGGTTGTTATGAATTCCGCCTGAGTTCTTGTACTTATCAAGAATGTTCTGCTTAAACAGTGTCTGCTTTCTGGCATCTGTGTCATTTGTTCTCATAATGGCGCTTATCTTAGCTTCAGAAAATTTATCGGTATTAGTTACCTTACCATCTGCCGCTATCGCATCGGGAAGAACCTCCTTAAGAAGGTTGTAGTGACCCATAAATACTCGTGTCTGAGCAAAGTATGTTACGCCGTCGCCTATAACGAATATTACACTGCCCTTACCCTTTGTAAGTACGCTTGAACCAACCGGCAAACTGACCGTCGGGTTCGTTGTTCCAACGGAAGCAGTTGAACTTGGATTTATCCTCCGACTTATTTGAGAAGCTGTATGTGGGTGAACTCCACTCGTTAGCAGGAGGAGTTTTCTTCATAAAGCAGTTTGCGGGAAGATATACATACATATCAATATCGTTACCGCCGGGCATAGTGGTATCGAATACTATGTTGTATCCGTCCCATGTTCCTGCCGTAATGCGCATATCGCCCATTATGACGTACTGACCGAATTTCTGAGCTGACACTACTAACTGATTCTTTGTACTGCCTGTGTCTTTAAATCTTTCATCCTGTACCTGAGGTTCGGTTGCATTGTCGAACTTATAGTTAATAGGATCTACTGTATATGAGCCGTCGTCATTGATAAACTTCTTGGTCATATTCCAGTTTGTATATTCGGGATTTCCGACTTTTTCGTTGATCTTAGCCTTGACATTTGTCAGTGATTCGCATGTTCCGCTGTCGGAAGGCCATACATACGAATATGCCTGTTCATTTGAGCCTCTCGCCTTATCCATGTTTGCACGCAGTGCATTGTATGCGCTGTCGTTGTCGCCATTCTTTGCTTCAAAGCGAATAGAAGCATCGGTATAATCCTTTATTCTGCTGTCATCAACGCCGTGTGACTTTATCCATGCCTTCTGTGCGCCGTAGTAGCTTGAACCTGAGCAGAGGTAGACATTGCCTCCGACCGTTATTCCGCCGGGGAACTTATCGCCCGTGTTTACTTCTTTGTCAATGTAAACATCGCCGTTTACATAAACCTTGCCCATATATGTTTCATTTCCGAAGAAAGCGGCATCACCGTTTACATAGATCTCACAATCGCTGTCATCGCTGGGTCGTCCGCTTATAAAGTCGCCGACTACATAAACATCGGTATCGTTCTTGTAGTTGAACGATGTGCCCTGTATCAGATTTCCGCCGACTCTTATACGTCCGCCGTTCAGGTTCATTGCACCCTGACCGCCGTTATACGTCATTATAAGGTTGTTTCCAGTGGTGATATCAAATGTCTGGTCACCGTTTGAGTTGATAGGTGCGTTGTTTATTGAAAGCGTACCCGCACTGATAACCTCGGCTCTGATATTGATACCCGAGTTGCCCGACTGAGATGAACCTATCTGGCTGTACTCGTTATCAAGGTACATTGTGGAAGTTACGGTCATACCGGACATTACAACATCGTTCGGAGCATAGCCTGTAGATGTGAAGAATCTGTCGAACGAATAAGGTTTTGAAACAAGCGTAAACTCACCGATTGAGGTTACCGTTGAGGTTTCACCGTTTACTAATACTTCGGTTTCGACTTTTTATCGTCTGCTTTTCGTCGCCGCTGTCACCGCTGAGCTTTGTTACCGTTATCTTGTAATCGCCAAGACCGCCGGCAAGCTCTGCAAAAGCATCTGTGCCATCGCCCTTTGTGGTGAGCGACTTGTTGGGCGACAGTGCAATTATAGCGTGTCTACGAAAGCATCGTCCGTCTTTGTGTTGAGATATTCGGTTACGAGGTCATTTAGCGAAACGGCACTCTGGTAAGACTGTTCATTGCCGTATTTTATCTCGACCTGTGCACGAGCGGAAATTGTCGAATAATAAACCGCAGATGCAAGAACTATCATAACCGTCATTATAGCGATAATGAAGAATAAAACGCTTCCCTTGCCGCCTTTCAGCCGCAGTAACGCCCTTTTCATCATTAACGCTTTTTTGTTATGTTTGTTCATAGCGTTTCATCCTTTCATTTCTTACTTGTAAGCAACCGTTTATTCGGCTGTGCTGTTATTAGCCGCAAAGGGATCTGCCACAGGCTGTATGCAAAAGCAGATTTACGGAGAATTCCATTGTGTAATCGCCAGAAGAAGCGTTGCTCTCACCGAATTTGTGCTTGTGTTCTCTTCCATCTGATAGCTGAGCGATGCGATAGAAACGGTTTTTCCGTCACCGTTCTTTTCGTATACGCCCGAATAAAGCAGGTCTGCAAAATCGTGAAGATTCTGGAGCTTATTTGAATGTGCCGTAAATGCTACTGTTACAGAACCTACGGTTACCGGTTCGCTTGCGGCAAGAAGTGTCGCCTGGAGCTTCTTTGCGTACATAACAAGCTCTCTTGTGCTGAGCTTGCTGAAATCGGTTTCTTTATCCGGAGTTTCAACGACGGTATTGGCAAAGTCCTTGAGAGGATATGTTACCTCTGTGGGTGAAAATACCGATACGGAAAGTGCCTGCGTTGAGAAAGGCGAAATTGTAAGTCCGTCTATCGTTATATCCTTGCCATTTGCAATAAACTTACGCATAATCTCGTCAGCCTCGTATTCTGTGAGGTCGTTGAAAAACTTGTCGGCAAGGTTCTTACCGTCTTCATACGCCTGGCTGATCTCGTTATCTATTGTTGACTCGTGTTCGAGCTGTTTATTTATATCCGCATATTGCTTATTGACAGACGCAAGCTGCTTGTTGTTATCACTGATCTTGTTGAAGTTGGGAAGAATAAATACAAATATGCCGACGCCTATTATTGCGGCAACTAAAAATACAACTATAAGAATTCGTTCCTGTTTACTGATCTTCATGTTATGTATGTCCTTTCCCCGTTACTGTGCCGTAGATTCGGCAGTTGATTCTGTTGCGGAAGCGGTTGAAGATGTATCGGTCTGTGTGCCGTTCTCGCCTGCTTCGATAATACTGTTAGCCGAATTCTTATCGACTGCAACGCCATTACCTGCCTTGAGAAGCATTGTCAGGCTGAACTCAACGGTTTCCTTATTGTCTTCGCCTTTTTCAACAGTGTAACCGGTATATGTGATATTTTCAAAATAGCCCTGATTATCAGCGCTCTGACATACTGTGAAGGCTGCGCCTGATTTTTACAGCTGTATGTTGCGGTTACAGAATAGCCGGAAATATCGACTGAATCTATCAGCTTCATACCTGAAAGGTTTTTGCGAATGTCTTCCTTCGTTACACTCTCAATGCCGTCCTGCTTTTCCGTAAACGGCTCTCTGAGCATCTTATATACCGCTGTAGTACCCTTAGGCATATAATTGTACATCAGTTCGGCATTTGCAATAGAATCCTTGTAACTCTGGAAGTTGGCAAGAACGCCTTCCTTCTGCTGTAAAGTCGTTAGCCTTGCCTGAAGTGCCGTGTCGTTTATCTGTGCTTGCACCTTTGTTATCTCGCTCTTTATGCTATTGTTGATAACATCTACAACAACATTTGCGCCGACAACCGCAAGAACGCTTATGAGAGCCGCCGCACCAAGTCCGATGAAGAAGGTATTAAGACCCTTGCTTTCCTTAGCCGCTGTGGTATCAAGAAGGTTGATATGCTCAAGTTCCTTGTTTACCTTGTAGAGTGCGCCGATGGCGTTTGCATATACGGTAAACTCGAAGTCAGCTCTTGACGCAATGGTTGTCGGTGCACTCAGAATGTGACAGGGAACGCTAAAGCCCGATACGGTGTTTCGTAAGCGCTATGAAGTCGCCTATCTCACCGTAGAACATCATTTCCTTGATGGGCTTCATGTCCTTCCTTGACTGGAAGAACTGGAACATTCTGAACAGGTTATCATATATAGCCTGGTTAACATAGTCCTCTGCGTTATTATAATCAGCGGGGTCGATCTTGAAATATCTTGAGAACGAAAGAACGTTGTCTTCGTAAAGGTTGATATTCAGGAACTCCTTGTCTATCTGAACAAGCAGGAGCGGCATATAGCCCGACATCTTCGGAGTGTTCTGGATAAGACGTGAAATTGCATTGTTTGAAATGTTTACAGCCTTAAGTGCAAGACCCATGTGCGTGAACAGCTTTACATATCCGCCAACAAGACGCTGGGGGGCAGGCTGTGGCAAGAACCTTTGATAAGAGGGTTCTTGTTCTCGTCTACGGTTTCACCAACTATGGTATATGAAATATTATAGTCGCCCGATATGCCCATGTTGCTTCCTATCATAGCCTCGGATAGCGGCGGTATTGGAGAGCTTTCTGGGCTTGGGGAGCATAAGCTCCTTGTAGAGTATCGAGCTTGAGCTGATCGATACGATAGTATCCTTTTCCTTGATCGCTCTTGTGTTGATCATATCAATTATTTCAGCCGCAACCAGCGGAACATCTGCTATGTAGCCGTTTGAAACAAGACCCTTTTCGATCTCTCTGAAGTCAACCTCGTCAATCTTGATCTTATTGCCCTGTGCTGAACCACGGACAAGTTTGATTTGTCTGTCGGTAATATCAATAGATAACATATCTCAATAATTCCTTCCTGCTTATTAGGTTTAATTTTCGTTGCTTTTTTTTAAGTATTGCCCATGCCTTCCATACCTGAGTAAAGAATCGGGAATACACCTGCAAGCAAGCAACCTACCATGGCACCCATAAGGATGATCATTACAGGCTCCATAAGGCCTACAAGTCTTGATATTGCTGAGTCGGCTTCATCGTCGTAATAATCGGACGATTTAGCAAGGATGGTATCAAGAGTACCTGACTCCTCACCAACATAAACGATAGAAACAAACATACCGTCAAATACGTTTATTCTGCCCATCGCTACCGAGAGCGATTCGCCTCGTTTTACGTTTTCGACAACATCTTCAAACTGCTTTATGATATATGTATTGCCGAGAGTGCCTACCGATTTTTCGATACAGTCTACCATCTGAAGACCGGACGAGAAAAGGTTTGACATTGTACGGGCAAAACGTGCGGTATAGATTGTACGGAGAAGTCCTCCGATCTTAGGTAATTTCAGAAGCATTTCGTCCCACTTGAGCTTTGACGAAGGGGTCTTGACAATAAGTCGCAGTACGATTACAATTGCGATCACGACTATGACAAGAATGTACCACTGGTTTATCATAAAGTCACTTATTCCGAAAATAGCCGCAGACAGCGGAGGCATTTCAGAATCGCCCGCAAGGTCACGGAACATAGGCATGATCATCGTGAACATCGCTATCATAATAACTACCAGAAGCACAAGCAGTACGATAGGATAAATCATAGCACCCTTGATCTTGTTCTGCGTCTTGCTGTCCTTTGCGTAATGCTCTGATACACGGTTCATGATTGTATCAAGGTTACCGGACGCTTCACCTGCGCCGACCATACTGACGAAAAGTGACGGAAATACACCGGGCTTTGTAGCTATAGCCTCAGAGAAGCTGCGACCCTTCTGTACCTCCTCATATATATCGAGAAGCACCTGCTTTTGTTTTTTTTATTTTCAGTCTGCGCCTGCAATATCTGAAGTGCCTTTACAAGGCTTACACCTGATGTAAGCATCGCCGCAAGCTGTCGGCAGAAGAACGACAGATCCTTCGTCTTGAACTTGAACTTGACATCTGCCGCCTTGTTCTTTGACGCATCCTTATAAGATGTACAGAACAAGCCTTTTTGTCGGAGCTTGTCAATAAGTTCAACGGAATCTTCCGCCATTTCGGTGCCTTTTACCTTTTTTTACCGTTTACGTCGGTAGCAACGTAAGCAAAAGTTGTCACTGGTTATCCCCCCCATTCATCATAACAGAATAAACAACCTCCACATCAAATGGAAATTATTATATAACAAAATTATACCATAAGTCTTAGCGAATAGCAAGAAAACTTTAATGGCATATCAAACAATTTTCAAAGCAAAATTTTATGTAAAATTGCCGAAAAACGAACTATGTTTTCGCCAATTTAAGGCATTTTTTCATCGTTTTTTAGTTTTGACATATACATACAGCCATTCGGGGCATATTGCGCCGATATGGCTGTATACTATTAAAAATAAATAAAGAAAACAGCGGTTACACATCAAGTGCGATAGTGATCATATCGGTAAGGGTCTTTTCACGTTCTTCGGGTGTAATGTCCTCCGTTCCTGTCAGAGGGTTGTTTGTAACGGTACATATACACAGCGCCTTCTTGCCTGCCGCCGCCGCCGCATTCATATAAAGTGCCGCCGCTTCCATTTCCCACAGCAAGAACACCCATTTTCGACCATGCCGAAAGGCTGTCCGACGCATCGTAATACACCTCTCCCGTCAATACATTTCCGACGTGAGCCTTGATATTTTTCTCTGTCGCAAGCTCATACGCTCTTTTCACAAGTCCGAAGTCGGCTATGGGCGCATACGTTCCGGCAAGCCGTACTGCCTGTCAACATTAGTATCGTGGCAGGCACCCTGCGCTATTATCACATCTCTGGGCTGAACCTGCGGTACAAGCGCACCTGCCGTTCCGATTCTTATAATCGTTTCGGCTTCATAGAAATTGAACAGCTCGTAGCTGTATATGCCTATAGATGAAACTCCCATTCCGCTTCCCATTACCGTTACCTTTGAGCCTTTGTAATTGCCCGTGAAGCCGAGCATATTTCTTGTATCGTTAACGCAGACTGCGTCCGAAAGATAATTTTCGGCTATGAATTTTGCCCTTAACGGATCTCCAGGCATAAGAATTTTCTCTGCAATTTCTCCCATTTTTGCCTTTATGTGCGGTGTAGGTACATTTGCCATACTATCATTTTCCTTTCTGAAACCATTTGAATTATGCTGATTTTACTTCTTTTTTCGGCACACAGCAGGTATTTTTACCCAGAGCATACATATTATTACCTTTTTCACATCTGAAATCAGTTTACAATATCCATAGTCTGCATTTATAGTTACAGCAGTGTAACAAATTCGGGTCTTTGCGTGTGCTTTGTTCACATCTTATACACCATAACGAAAAAAAAAATGTCCAGTTTCATTTAAACGATTACATTCTTTTTGTCAATCTGAACGAAAATTAAGCCGATTAAACAAATTAAAGCAAAACCCACTTGACCGTAACGTAAAATTTATGTATAATTCATTTCAGCCAAGCGAGAGACTTGGCGTTATAGATCGATACAAACTTACTGTAAGGAGATTAAAGACATGAAAAAGATTTTAGCTTTAGTAGCAGTAGTAGCTATGGTAGCAGCAGCTATGGCAACAGCTTGCGGCAACAACACAACATCAGGTTCAAGCGTTGGTAGCTCAACAAGCGTTTCTGAGTCTAAGTAATCAGAAATAACGGAAAAATACCGGGAGTTCGTTTTTACGGACTCCCGGTTTTTTCTTTATCTTTTTCCGACTTTTGCTAAAATGCGTTGTTGAATTCCTCGCATATCTGCTGTGCCGACCTTCCGCTTTCTCTGTTATAGCGGTTTATCACTATCCTGCCGTTTCTGTTCATACTGCACGGCTGTTCACAGCAGGTCATAAACACGCTTATGCCCGCACTGCCGATTATCTCCGCACTTCCCTCGCAGAGTGACCCGAAGGGATATGCGAAAGCGACAGGCCTTTTCCCTGTGACCCGCTGTAATTTGTCCGACAGCCTTGCCACATCCTCATACAGCACCGTGCGGTACTGCTCATCGCTCTCGTTTTCTTTTCTCGCACAGCCGTTTCTTTCCCCCGTTGTACGAGTGCATATCGTAAGTGTGTGATTTCCTATTTCGACATAACCGCTGTCCGACAGCTTTTTATCTCGTTCCATGTCAGGTAAGCATAAGACAAGTGCTTTCCCTCTTCGTTGATACGGGAATATTCGTCCGTATAACTGCCCACAACATTTATGACCGCCTTCATTCCGTATTTTTTCAGCAGCGTCAGTACATAATAAAGTCCGGTTTCATAACCGTCGTCAAACGTGATCACAACCGTTTTTTCCGCAGTCTGCCGCCCTGCTCACGAATTTTCACAAGCTGGGACGGAAGAACGGAAACATAACCGTTTCCGGACAGATACGCAAGGTCGCTCTCCAGCTCGTTTGGAGTAATTATATATTTTCCGGCTCTGCTTTCATCCTTTAACACCTGATGATACATCAGCCCTATAAAGCTGTTGCCGCTTTCGTTTTCGGCATATATTGCGGCACTCAGTATCCCGAGCATCACCGCAATGCACACCACGCCTGCCATGATTGCCGCAACGCATATTTTTATGCTTTTCAAGCTATCATCTCCGTTTGTTCATTTTGTTTAATTATCAGCCTTTAAGCATATAATTATTCGTTAAACTGCCGTATTTTTTTTGTTTTACAAACTTTTACACGTTTTTCCGATTGACTGCTATTTATTTTAGTTGTATAATTTGCGTAGTAAAATTTGTTTATATCCCCGATATACCATAGTCCGAGTTTTCTATCTGCAATTATTTTCTATTCAGGAGAGGTTTATATGAACACAGATAATATGCGAGAGCGTGCGGTCGCCGTAAGTGTTGTCGTTCCCGTATACAACGTTGAAAAATACATTGAACGTTGTCTTGATTCGCTTGTCCGCCAGAATTTCGGATACAAATACGAAATAATCATTGTGAATGACGGAACGAAAGATAATTCCATGACGATAGCGGACAGGTTTGCAAGCGAGTATGATTTCATAAGAATAATCACTCAGCAAAACGCAGGCCTTTCAGCCGCAAGAAACACAGGGTCTTGCAAACGCTAGAGGCGAATATATCGCCTTTGTTGACAGCGACGACTTTGTATCGCCATTTTACATTTCCGAAATGTACACGCTCGCCGTAAAAACAACGCAGACATTGTACAGTGCAGATACTGCAATTACTTTGAAAAATCCGACCGCAGTATAAATGTGCTTCTTTCCCACCGTAACGGTGTAATCGGCGGAAAAAAGGCGTTTGAAAAGCTGATTTCCGACGTTTCGGTAAGAAATTACGCATGGAACAAGCTGTACAGACGTTCGCTCTTCACTGACAACAATATATCCTACCCTGTCGGAAAGTGCTTTGAGGACGTAATTACAACACCCCGCCTGTTTGCCTGTGCGGAAAATGTCGCCTTTACACGAAAGGTGCTTTTTACAGCTATGCCCACCGTCCCGACAGCATAACGGGTCTTGCAGGAAGAAAAATGGTAGACAGCTATCTTGAGGCATATCTCATCTTGTCGGAATATCTTGCGGAAAACGGCATCTATTACAGCTGTCGCACAAGGATTTCCGTTATGACCTTAAAGGTGCTTATAACACTGTACGGAATGATAGCAAGACAGTATATGGCAGGCAAAGGAAACGGCGGCAGCTATATTTCCGACTGCCGTGAGGTGAGAAACACCGTAAAAAAAACAACTGCGTCTGCTTTCTCCTGCGTATCTTAAAAGAGCGCAGGAAAACAGCTTTCAAAAACAAACTGACATATTTCCCTGAAAAGCATTTTCGTTTTTCGGGGAATTTTTCTTTACTTTACAGGCTAAAAACCGTTTATTTCGCTTAATTTTCACATTTTCCTGTTGCAATCAGATAAAAACCGTGTTATAATTAGTGTATATGTAAATTGGAGAAGAAAAAAGATATGAGTATTGCAGTAGCTATTGACGGCCCTGTAGGAGCGGGCAAAAGCTCCATCGCCAAAGAATGCGCAAAGCGTTTAGGCTTTATATACGTTGACACGGGCGCTATGTACCGTTGTGTTATAGGTCTTTTCTGCGACCGCAACGGCGTTGATATGGACGACCCCGTGAGAGTAAGTGCGGCACTTTCGCATATTTCTCTAGACGTAAAGATAAAGGACGGCACACAGCACATATATCTTAACGGCTATGACGTTTCCGATGAGATACGCTTACCCGAAATAAGCATGGCGGCCTCCAAAGTTTCCGCTATCCCGGCTGTAAGAGCATTCCTCCTTAAGCTTCAGCGTGATATGGCAGAAAGCCGTGACGTGATAATGGACGGCAGGGATATAGGAACTGTCGTACTTCCTAACGCAACAGTGAAGATATATCTTACGGCAGATGCCGAGGTGCGTGCAAAGCGCCGTTATGACGAGCTTATCGCAAAGGGTACGGCTGTATCTTACGAGAGCGTGCTTACGGATCTTAAACAGCGTGACCACAACGATATGACAAGAGAAATAGCACCGCTGAAGCAAGCCGATGACGCAGTGCTTGCGGATACGACAGAGCTTGATTTTTTTGAAGGCTCGTGCGACCTGCTTGTCAGAATAATCAAAGAAAAGGCAGAAATCAGATAATGTATGAATTTTTCAGGAAGATAGTATGTCTTTCAATGCACATAAAATACAGGATCAAGTTAATCGGCGGTGACAACAGACCGTATAAAAACGGCATAAAGGGCGGCTATATTATAGCCTGCAATCACCAGGATTACGGCGATCCTCCGCTGATAGCGGCTGTGAACAAGGCGCACTTTTCGTTTATGGCGAAGATTGAGCTGTTCGAGAAAAATAAATTTTTCGCCTGGCTTATTACAAAGTGCGGAGCGTTCCCCGTTGTAAGAGGAGCAGGTGACGGCAGTGCCATTAACCACGCCATAGCCGACCTTGAGAAGAACAGAGCTTTCGTAATATTTCCCGAAGGCACACGTTCTAAGGACGGCAATATAGGCAGAGCAAAATCGGGTATTGCGGTTATCGCAGGCAAGACAAATGCCCCCGTTCTTCCGATGTGCATAAAAGTACGGAAAAAAAGGCTTCCGCAGAAAAGTATGGATCTCGGTAGGCGAGATGATTCCTGCCGAGCATATCGCACTAAACAGCGATGACAGAACAGAGCTAAGACGTGTTTCAAATCTTATTATGGATAACATAAAGATGCTGATGGACGGTATGAGCGAATATGGCGATCCGCTCCCCAGGCAGTATAACCCGAAGCCCGAAAAGCAGGCGGAAGAGGAAAGCAAGTGAGCCGTTACAATATTGAAACGGCAAAGAGCGCAGGCTTCTGTTTCGGTGTTAAGCGTGCTGTAGAAATTGCGGAAAAAACCGCAGAAGAAAACGGCAGCTGCTATACGCTCGGAGAACTGATACACAACGGCAGTGAGATAGCAAGACTTCAGAAGATGGGAGTATATCCCATAGATTCACCTGACGATCTGCCGCAGGGCAGGACGCTTATAATCCGCTCTCACGGCGTTGCAAAATCGGTAACAGATTATATACACGACAAGGGCATAAGCTGTATTGACGCTACCTGCCCGTTTGTCGCAAAGATACACAACATTGTTTCAAAGTCGGAATGCCCCGTTATCATAGCGGGCGACCCAGATCACCCTGAGGTCATCGGGATAGTCGGACATTGCAGAAATCCGGATGAAGTAACAGTGGTGCGTGACTCGGACGAGCTGGAAAAAAATGGCAGAATTGCAGAAATTTCCTCGTCAAAATGCACTAATCATGGTTGCTCAGACGACGTTTAATTCGTCAAAATGGCAATCTTGCATTCAAGTTGCAAAAAAACACTATACAAATATCACGATTTTTGATACAATATGTAGTGCGACGGCTGAAAGACAAAAAGGAAACCGAGGAGCTTGCACGGCGCTCGGCGCTTATGGTCACGGTCGGCGGAAAAAAATTCCAGCAACACCGCAAAGCTGGCACAGATAAGTCAAAAACACTGCCCTGTAATATTTACGCAGGACGGCAGTGATATTGATAAAGCCGCAGTGCTTAGCCTGCTCCCTTTGCAGGGCGGTACGGTCGGTATAACGGCAGGAGCTTCGACACCTGCCTATATAATAAAGGAGGTTCATAGAATTATGAGCGAAATTCTCAACAATGAAGAAGGATTCGACTTCATGGCGGAGGTTGACAAGACCTTCAAAAAAGTATATATAGGGAACAGGGTCAAGGCTTTAGTAGTAGCTGTAAACAAGAACGAAGCTGTTGTAGACTTAGGCACAAAGCACTCGGGCTACATTCCTGCAAGCGAGCTTTCGCAGGATCCCAATGCAGCTCCCTCAGATGTTGTCAAGGTTGGCGATGAGATCGAAGCCATCGTTACAGCTGTAAATGACGCAGAAGGTACAGTTACACTTTCCAAGAAGAAGGTTGACAGCGTTCTCGGCGTAGAAAAGCTTGCAGCCGCTATGGAAAATAATGAAACGCTCGAAGGTGAAGTATCATCTGTAGTTAAGGGCGGCGTTATCATTATCTCAAACGGTACAAGAGTATTCATCCCGGCTTCCCAGACAGGCGTTCCCAAGGACGGCAAGCTTGAAGAACTTCTCAAGAAGACAGTTCCTTTCAAGGTTATCGAAGTAACAGAGGCAAGAGGCAGAGTTGTAGGTTCTATCCGTCAGGCTAAGAAGGAAGCAAACGATGCCGCAAAGGCTAAGTTCTGGGAGAACATTCAGGTTGGTCAGAAGTTCACAGGTGAAGTTAAGTCTATCGAAAGCTACGGCGTATTCGTAGACCTCGGCGGAGTTGACGGTATGGTTCACTCAAGCGAGCTTACCTGGAACAGAATCAAGCACCCCAGAGAGATTGTTAAGATCGGCGACAAGCTCGATGTATATGTAAAGAGCTTCGACCCCGAGAAGAAGAGAGTATCACTCGGCTGCAAGAAGGAAGAGGACAACCCCTGGAACAAGTTCGTTGCTGAATATCACGAAGGCGATGTTGTTGACGTTACTATCGTAAGCATCACACCCTTCGGCGCATTCGCACAGATTATATCCCCCGGCGTTGACGGTCTTATCCACATCAGCCAGATCTCTACAGAGCGTATCAACAATGTAGCTCAGGTTCTTTCCATCGGCGATGAAGTTAAGGCAAAAGATCATCGAAATCAACGAGGAACAGAACAGAGTAAGCCTCTCTCCGTGCACTCAAGGAAGAAATGCCTGAGGACGAGGAAGAAGAAGCTGAAGACGCTGAATAATCGTCAATAAAGAAAATATTGAGCCACCGGTCACGGTGGCTCATTTTATGCAAAAAAAACGGAGAGAAAATGAAAAAACTGAAATCAATAATACCCGAACAGCCGTATGTGCCGTCATTGCCGCTGTGGCAACGCTGACAGGCGGGATAAGCATAGGCGGATTTTCCTTTGAGCTTATCGGAGCGCCTGTAATAGCAATACTCCTCGGTATGATACTGACGCTTGTATTTCCGAAACTCGCAAGCCTTACATCGCTGTCGGGCGGAATAAAGTTCACATCAAAAAAAAAAATTAGATTCTGCAGTCGGCAGTGGTAATTCTCGGCTTTTCGCTGAATTTAAGCACTATAGCACAGGTCGGTGCAAAGAGCCTGCCTGTTATAGTCGGCACTATCTCAATATCGCTGATAGTTGCGTTTATAATGATGAAGATAATGAAGGTCGATCCAAAGACCGCCTGCCTTATAGGCGTAGGCTCGTCTATCTGCGGCGGCTCGGCTATTGCGGCTACAGCACCCGTTATAGAAGCGGATGATGAAGACGTTGCACGTTCAATATCGGTAATATTCCTGTTCAATGTGCTTGCCGCACTTATATTCCCGACACTCGGACACGCTATAGGTCTTGGCACGGAAGGGTTTGCGGTATTTGCCGGAACTGCGGTCAACGATACCTCATCGGTCACTGCGGCGGCATCAACAGCGGAGGGAATTTACGGATACAGCGGTATACTTTCAGCTGCCGTAACGGTAAAGCTGACAAGAACGCTCGCCATTATCCCGATAACGCTCGTGCTTGCACTCTACCGCACAGCAAAAAGCCAAAAAAAGCGGCGGCAGTAAAGCTGATTTCTCGATAAAGAAGATATTCCGTGGTTTATACTTTTCTTTGTCGGTGCGTCACTTATAACAACGGTCTGCGGATTACTGCCCGAAAAACAGCGTCACGCTGTTCTACTCATCGCAGTTTGTGCCGTTTGCAAAATGGCTGGCTAAATTCTTTATAGCAATGGCTATGGGTGCTATCGGACTTAACACCAATATAGTAAAGCTGATACGCAACGGCGGAAAGCCGATACTTCTCGGACTGTGCTGTTGGGTATCCATCGCCGCCGTTTCGCTCGGGGTACAAAGCATTACAGGGCTTTTCACAAGCAATCTCTGATAATATAAAACCCGATTATTATTAATGCTGTTCAGTAAAACGCATCACCGACACCGCCGAAAACACTTTCCGCATTGACAAGGAATTAATATTTTCGTGAGTGTATCTGTGCAACCGCACTGACATTTACCTTTCAAAAAAACGCCACTAACCTGAGATATATGTACTAATATGCGGACGTGTAGCGTCAAGCGTTCCTGCATTGACAGGATATACAATGTTCAGGTGGTTATTTGAGTTCCACTAACACCCCGACGGGGTGTGGGTATGGGTAAGGAAAGAGGGAGCAAGAGGGAGAAAACCTAAGGGACAGGGAGAGGGGCTGTCAAATCCAGCGGAGCTTTAGCGGAGTGCACGAGCCTTGCGTGAGCGAGGCTCAGACTTGTACCTGATCCCTTTGGTTGTCTCCCTCTTTCATATTGACAAGTGTACCCACTCGAATAGCGAACCCGAGAAGTGCTGTCCGGCAAAAAGAACTATCGGTAGCTTGCTATCATAGTCAGAACCAAACGATATAGCAGAAGCACATCAGACAAAAAACTTTTTCTACAAACTGACCTGTACGGATTATGATAATCCGCACCCGTTACCCATACCCTCTGCCCGAACTTAAGCAGTATCCTTGAATACAGCTCCTTATTTATCTCATAATAATCGGTAGCCGTTGTCTTTCTGTCATTTTCATAAAGCTCAAAACGCATAATTATCTCGCTGTAGTCCTCAGTGTAATAAAAAACGCACAGCCAGTAGCGGTTTTTCTCCGCATAATAATTCACAGGTTCAAGCATCAGCACCGAGTTTATATCACCGTTTAAAAGCATATCCAACTCATCGGGCTTTATATAGCAGAACTGCACCTTCTTTGTCATAGGCATACTTTTCGCTTTTCTTTTTAAGCGGCGTGTCTGCGGTATCCTTGCCGGCGGTTTTCTTTTTTGAAGAAAAAAACATATATGCTCCCCCTTTTATAAGCAATATAATTTGCATTCCGATGCTATTCTATCACACTTTAAACACTTTGTCCATATAACCGTGCATTTTTTTCACTTGAAATAAAAATACAATTAAATCAATTATCTGTCAAACTTCAAGGCTGTATCACAACTTTTTCACATATGAACAGTATACTTTAGCCATAGTCAAAAAACAATAAAGCCTACGGGCGTGAAAGGACGATAGATATGACAGACGGATTTGAACGCAATGATATGAACAACATGAACAATATGAACAGCGAAAACGAGCAGGCACAGAACAGCTTCTCGACCGCCGATAATTCGCAGACAGGCACATCTGCAAATGCAAACGGTTATAACGCAGGCTCTTCCTATACAAGCTCCTATGACGCACAGCAGAATGCGTACAACTCATATTACAACTATGCAAACGGTGCAAACAATACGGGCGCAAACAACATACACGTTGCCCCCGGTGTAAACAAGCCGCCTAAGAAGAACGGCAAGGGCGCACTGGTCGCAGGTATCATAGCGGCGGCTCTGGTAGTCGGCGGCGGCGCAGGATTTGCAGGAACGGTACTCGGCAACAGTATAAATGCCACCATTCCCTTTGCAAGCTCGTCTGACGGTACATCTCAGGGAGAATCGGATGACAGCGGCTCAGAAAGCACAATCGCCGCACCGTCAACAACGCTCAACACCTCAAACACGACGACAGCCGCTCCCCTTGACGAAAGCAAGATAAACGACAGCTCAAACAGCACTCTGCTGAATGCCGAGGAGCTTTACGAAAAGGTAAAGAACACTGTTGTGCTGGTATATAACTATCAGCGCCAGACAGGCTATGCCGAGCCTGTAAAATACGGCAGCGGCAGCGGCGTTGTATTTACTTCTGACGGCTATGTCATCACAAACGCACACGTTGTAGAGGGTGCGGATAAAATGACCGTAGTCGCTCCCGATTACAAGGACCCCGATACCACAAAGGAATATGAGGCTACAGTAGTCGGCAGTGATACCTATTCAGACCTTGCGGTGCTGAAGATCAGCCGTGACGATCCGTTTGAATATGCAACGCTCGGTGACTCGGACACTGTAAGAGTAGGTCAGGATGTATGCGTACTCGGCAACCCCAAGCAGTTACTCAACTCTCTTACTAAGGGTATCGTATCCGGTCTTGGCAGAGCCTCCGCTTCAAACAGTGCATACGGCACAAGCACAATACAGATAGATGCGGCTATCAACAGCGGTAACAGCGGCGGCGGACTTTTCGATATGTACGGCAACGTTATCGGTATAATCGACTACAAGCTGGTATCCAACACATCAGCGTCTATAGATAACATCGGCTTCGCCATTACAATAAACGAGGCTAAGCCGGTAATAAACGACCTTATGACAAAGGGCTATGTTACGAACCGTCCCGGTCTTGGTATAAACGGCGAGGAAATAAGCGAATACAGCGCATATATGCAGGGACTTGAAAGCGGCGGCGTATATGTAACATATATCTCGGAAGATATGCCGGTAGCAAAGAGCGGTCTTAAAGTCGGCGATATCATTTCAAAGGTAAACGGCACAGCGGTCACCTCCGTAACAGATATACAGAATATCATTGCGGAGCTTAACATAGGCGACACTGTTGAGCTTACGGTTTACAGAGCAGGCGCAACAGGCAGATACACTACAAAGACTATCAACGTTGAGCTTGCCGAGATTGAGCTTAGCTGATAAAAACATAAAACAACGGCTGTGATGGACTTCACGTTTCATCACAGCCGTATTTTTATGTCCTCAGATTAAGCAGTACCGATGACATGAACATCTCGTCCTTTACCTCTGCGCAATATGTACCGCCGTACTTTTCCGCAATGCTCTTTACCGATTCCACGCCTACGCCGAAGCCCTTGTGCTTCGATGAAAACAGCACTCCGCTCAGGTCTTTTTAAGCGTACCCGTAAAAGTATTGTCTATGCCGAGGCAAAGAGTATATTCGTCCGTCATTGCCCTTATTACTATTCTTCTGTTATCGCCGCTTTCCTCCCTGCAGGCATCTGTTGCATTTTCGATAAGATTTCCGAACAGCACCGACAGATCCGTTTCGTCAACAGAGATATTTTCGGGGATGACTGCCTTTACATCATAATCAATATCCTCGTTTTTTCGCCACCTGCGCAAAATACAGCATTACGGCATTCACCGTCTTGTTCTCACAGAAGCTGATAAGCGTATCATCTGGCAGGCTCTGCTGATAGCTGTTAAGATATTTTTCAAGTTCCCCGTATTGCTTGTTTCTGACGTATTCCTGCATAAGCGAGATATGGTGACGCACATCATGCTTTGCTCGTCTTGCGTCCGCTATCTTTTCCTGCAGATTTTCGTACTGCAGGTTCTGCATCGCAAGGCGGTGGTTGTTGTCGCTGAGCCTTATGTTCTTCTCCTGCTCGTTTATCAGCATCGCTATAACATAATACACTATGCCGGCTCCCACGTTTATAAACAGCAGGAACACAGCGTTGCCTGCGTCAAGCGCAGTTTCAAGGCTGGACTTGCCGTTGTTGTTATAGAGCATATAGTACCATATCAGATAGAAGGTCGCAGGTATCAGCCACAGATACCGCCACTCGATACCTGTAGGCTCTTTTTCAACTGCGGGAGTATACACCTTTTTTGTGTAGATGAAAAGCGGTATCCACACCACCGCCAGCACAACCAGCATTATAAGCGAGAACGACCAGCGGTACGACTGTACAGCAAGCTCAGGAAAAATCTTTCCTTCTATGCACTTTGATGCCGCCACTACAAAATTCGCCGTGTTTGAGATCATAAGCAAGGTGAACAGTGCCTTGCCGAAATTTACTTTAACCGCAATAAAATAGAAAACCACATACACCGCAGTGCTTACCGCACTCGCAAGCGCCGCCTTTCCTCCCGAAAAGAAGGCCGCCCACAGCCCAAGCCCCATCTGGATAAACGATATAACAACAATAATGCCGACCGTGATTTTCACAGAAAAGCGAAGCCTTGAACGGAAAGGATAAAGTGCAAGTGCCATAAACGGCAGGAAATTCAGCAGTGAATAAACGCATATCTCGATAATTCTGTATAAAGGGATCATAAACCGCTACCGTCCTTCCTCAGCTTTTCAAAGCAGTACGCCGTATATGCCGCAGAGATTTCCTTTGCTCTGCGTTTAGGCACGGCAAGCGTTGTTTTGTCCGTAAACGCTATAATATCGTCCTTACAGGAAGCGACCCCTGCAAAATTGACCGTTATATTGTCCGAAAGACAGCAGAACCCGAACTTGCCGCCAAGAAGCCCGTTCACTTTATCAAACCCTATCTTAGCCTCCCTGACAGCATTACCCTTAAGATGAAACCTGACCGTCTGACCGCAGTTTTTTGCATAAAGAATATTGCTAAGCTTAATCTCCTCGCCCTGCGGCAATGTGATAAGCCTGCTGCGGTACCGGTCAAGCTCCAGCCTTTCGAGCATAATATTTATCTGCTCCTCGCAGTAGGGCTTGCGAAGATAATAGCTTGCGTCCACCTCATAGCTTTCACAGGCGAATTTACTGCTGTGCGAAGCAAGCACGATACGCACGTCCTTGTCGCTTTGCCTTACGGCCCTTGCAATATCCATACCGTTTTTATCTCCGACCCAGGTATATCAAGTATTACTATGTCGAACTTGTCCTTTTCCCATACACCGATAAACTCATCACCGCTTTTATAGCGGTATATCTCTATATCCTCTGCACTTTTTCGTATGCCGTCTGTCAGCTTTTCTGCTTCAGACGCATCTTTGTCAACTACCGCAAGCCTCATAAAAACACATCCTCCCATATTTTAACCCATATTAATAATAGCATAAAACCGGCAGCTTTACAACAAAAATTCACAGGAAGATACAGCCCTGCGCTATGCCGTGTTATATCCGTACAGCAAAACTCCCCGTGCATTTTTACGCTTTCGCATAACTGTACGGGGAGTTATTTATCTCTGAAGGTTTACCGTATCGGTCACTCTGCGCTTTACTTCATCGCTTATCCTTCTGCTGTCCCTTATCTTCTGCGCCGCCATAAGCTTTACGGTAAGGCTTATCGGGCTTTCTTTGAGATACTGCGTTATAAGCCCGGGGTATCTTGCACAGTACACAGATATTCCCCACGCCACAGCCATATTTCCTTGAAATGATGATGTCCACCGAGGGTGAGGAGCGTGACCGAGCAGAGTGCGTATACATTCAGCTCACGCACGGACTTGACGAGTGCAGCGATGAGGACGAATAATCAGCAGGGCGAGTTGTTACGGCAGCTCGCCTTTGCTATGCCCTGCGGCGAACGGAAATGCCACTCACAACCGTTCGAGCCTGCGTAGCAAAAAAGATACCGCCTGAAAAGAACAGCTCTGAGAAATGCTTGTATTGCAAATCTCAGGGCTTGCCTGTTATTCAGTTCCAATATGGTATTTGCTGATTCCGGCGCGCGCCATAATCATAATATCAACTTATGCGGAACGGAAAGCAAGTGCGCCATTAGGCTATGGTTTGTGAAATATTATCTTATACCATTGCATCAAATCCATTCTCACGAATGAACTTGTCTGCAACAGACATTTGCTCCATTGCCTGAATATACTTGTTTCCTGCATCAATCATATTCTGGGCTAACGACCAATCATCGGGAACAGGAATGAGCATTTCCTGAATATGTCTTGGCTGTAAATGTTGCTGAACAGATCCATACTCATCTAAAAGCATAAGTGACAAAGCAGTTGAAGAAGTAAAATATGCAACAAGATATGCTCTAAGCTGAGGATCAGAAACCCTTATTCTAACTAAATCATCGCTTATTAGATAATTTTCAGCGAGATCTTTAGTTGCATACGTCACTTTACCAATAGTACCAGATCTTGTTATAAGTATATCTCCCTCTTTAACCCTAAGCATTTCGATACAAGCCTTCTGCTGGGCATTTGCATTCGATTCGTCAAGCCACTTTATTGTAAACCTTCTAAGCTCTAAGGCTGCATTAGCAGTCAAATAAGGAGTTAATTTTGAGCAATCAGTCGGATTGTCAACCTTTATACTTGCGGAGTTCCAACGAGGACCGATGTAAATTTTTATGCCTGCCTCAAGTTGTCCTATAGTTGTTGTAGCCCAGTTTTCCTTACTATCATACTCCAACACGCTATTAAGAGCCCTATTGAGTTTAGGAGAATAGTGTTGAGGATTTATATTTAAGTGATCCTTTATATCGCTCTTATTTATGGAGAAGATACACTCAGAGTCTTTATGCTTACCTTCAGTAAACTCTTGATAAGCCAAAGCAATGTCATCAAGATCGTGATTTAATTTACCTGTACTATTACCATTTCCGTCAAGAATAAATACTGAATTACCCTTTGAATCTTGACCAATTCTTTGAGATATAGCCATGAATATTTTATAATTTTCGGGTATATCTTCAATTTTTTCGGGCTTAGTAATGAATAAAATACAGGTACGCACACCCGTATCAGGTTGAAATGTATCTTTGTGAAGGGTTACAACGCCATTCAAAATATAATGTGCAAGCAACCACTGCCGATATGATTCATAGCTTACATTGTCCAGTATTCCTTTAGGTAACACGATTCCTATTCTGCCGCCTGGCTTCAACCAGTCTAAGCATCTTTCAAGGAATAGCAACTCTGGAGCCTGGTGAGCTAAAACATCGGAATCCTTATTGCTAAAGATGAAATTACCATTATCATCTTTTTTAGCACTATGTCCGAATAGGTAGTTTGAAAGAATGCTCTTATCTGAAATCTGCGATTCCACTTTTTTTGCCCCGAGAACGGAGGATTAGTAGCTATTACCAATGGAGCATTGCTTTTTCCTTTGGCACATCTTGATTGAATCCACGGATCAAAGCGATCATAGGCATCTAAGGAGTTTCCTCGTGTCATACCTGATTGACCATCTCCGGTAAGAAGCATTGCACATTTTGCAATCTTAACCAATCTTGCAGCAATTTCAACCAAATATACACTATCTTTAATTGTTGATAGCTGGCGCTCTCTTACAGGAGTATTGGATTTTGTGCTTGTAATGACTTTTCTTCTTAAATATCTGAAAGCTCCTGTTGCAAAGCCACCACTACCACCAGCAGGATCGAGAAAAATGTTCGCCAACTTTTGGATCGAGCATTTTAATCATCATATCAATAACCAAACGATTGGTAAAGAATTGTCCCTGCTGTCTCTTTAAGTTAATGTGAGTGAACTGCTCATACGTCTCTCCCATTAAATCCCAATCGTCAGCATCATCAGTTCTTGCGGCTAAGCTCCAGTTCTTCAGAATACCAACAGCTTCCGCAATACAATCATCACCAACCTGAATCTTTTCGTGTGCGTCGAATACATCTGGAAATTGGTCAGCATACTCTCTGAATAAGGTCTGTATTTGAATTGCCACCTGATGTCTACCATCAGAAGAATGAAAATCATTTTCAGTAATCCAAAACCTCGGAAATTCGCCTGGTATCGTTTCATCTTGAATTTTAGCCAATAATATACGCACCATATCCATTGCTAAGTCGAAATCTTCATTTTCCATTCCTCTACCATAGAGTTTATTATGACAAGATGACAAGAGGAATCGAACATTGTGAGGACGTGGAAGATTGGACTTTGACGGGATTTTATCATTTCCGCTCCAAGATTCCTTGAAACGTGGTAAGGATAGTAATTCATCTAAGCCAATCTCACCGGATGTTCTTTTTCTTATAAACGGTAATGCTATCTCCATTAGTCCATACTCCGCCTATTGCCGATGTATTGTAAATATAAGAAACAAGTTGAGAGTACCCCTCGGTAGCATTTGGCTTTTTACATTCTACAACAAAGAGCATATTGCCTTGATCTTTTTCTAAAGCGGCTTTTTTGCTTGTGTATACAACTATATCAGCTCTTATCAAAGAGCCGTCTGCTTTATCAGTAAGGAGCTTTGAACCCTGCTGAATAGGAATCTCCCTTAAAATCTGATTCTTTGGATAACCATAGTCTGAAATAAGTATCCCGATGAACTTTTGACGCACCCTTTCTTCGGGAGTATCTTGAAGAATCTGTCCCGAAAGTATATCAATAATTTCACCGTTGTCATTAAATGAAACATCGTTAATATTCATAATTAGAGTCTCCGATCATAAAACTGTATATAAAATATATTATACCACTTTTTCAGCGACTTTCCAAGATACAGTTGCACTATTTTTGAGAAATCTTCATACTGATCGAAAAAAAGGAACAGCCACAGTGACTGTTCCTCTATCATAGCTTGCTTTTTGTCTTGGTTAGGAGATACTTCTATATGGAGCATCACCGACTGCACGGGGAGTTATTCATCTTTGGGCATTTACCGTATCGGTCACTCTGCGTTTTACTTCATCGCTTATCCTTCTGCTGTCCCTTATCTTCTGCGCCGCCGCCAGCTTGACAGCAAGACTTATCGGGCTGTGTTCAAGGTATTTCACGATAAGCTGAGGATACCTTACGCAGTACACCGATATGCCCCACGCTACCGCCATATCCCGATAATATTCACCGCTCGGAAGCCTGTCGTATATTGCGAGAGCTTTTCTTACGGTCGGCTCATCGGAAAATTTTGAGAACATAAGAACTGTTCCGACACGGGAAACGAATTCTTCTTTCCTGTACATCAGCCCTTCGGCAAGACGGAGCAGATCGTCCGCTTCACTCTTTTTTTCACCTTGATGCAGGAGCAGAAGCAATCGCACTCGGCCCAGTTGTCTATCATCTCGGCATAGCGTATAATATACGGCTCTTTCTCGCACAGCGGAGCGTCGGCAAAACCGACAGCCGCACCCTTTATGATTATTTCCTCAAAGCTGTCATACGGCATTTCAAAAATTTCTTTGTAATCCGCCCTGTGCTTTTTGCTATTGCCTTAAGGTCGGGCATACGCACGCCAATCACTCTGTATTTGCTCGTATGCACTATTTTTTCGTTGAATATACGGAACTTTTCTTCCGAACGGCTTTCAAGCTCGACAAGCAGTTTTTCACGCTCGATCATTTATACTTCTCCTCTGTTTCAAGCAGAAACTTCTTAATATCTATACCTTGCGTACCCATATAACAGCCTATGCCGCCAAAGCTTGCAGGGACTATCCTGTGACACGGTATAAGAATCGGGAGCGGATTTCTTTTCAGTGCCGAACCGCACGCACGGACAGCCTTGCTCCCTGCCATTTCAGCCGCCTGCATATATGTTACACGCTCACCGTAGGGTATCTTCTGCACAGCGGTGAGTATGCTCCTGAAAAACGGCGTGCCGATACCGCTTATGTCATACGGCAAGGAGAATTCCTTCAGCCCTCCGTCAAAATACGCAAGGAACTGTTCCTTAGCCTTTTCGCATATAGGGTCGGGGCGGTCGGGTATATTCATATCAAAAACGATATTCGTTATATTCCTGCCGTCCGTTATCACCGTTACAGTGCGGTCTATAGGCATATCAAAGGTTATGTTGCTCATTTACGTTGTCCGCCTTTTTGTCAACAGCTTCGGTTTTCCTGTCATTAAACCTCCGCTTTTAATAAAACAATTATACGACAAGAAAAGAAGCGTGTCAACCGCTATATAAGCACAGGCTGAAGCTGTTTATTCTCCAGTGCCGCACCTGCCGCCTGCGGTATCAGCGAAAAATCCGCCACCAGTGAGCAAGGCTTCTTCAGCGGATCGTCCTGTCCGAGCGGAACGAAGTAATAGTTCCTGCAGTTCATAAGAAATCCGATATTCTTAAGCGACCCTGCAAGCGCATCGTTTGTCGCACAGGCGATAAGCACAGGTCTTGCTCCTCTGAGGTGGCTTTTTACCGCCATAGTGACAGGAGTATCGGTTATACTTCTTGCGAGCTTTGCCATCGTGTTTCCTGTACACGGAGCGACAATCATTATATCCGTCAGCCTTTTAGGTCCTATCGGCTCTGCATCCGCAACGGACATTATGACACGCTTTCCGCAGATATTCTCCGCCCTTTTTATATGCTCCTGTGCAGTGCCGAAACGTGTATCGACAGTTCCTGCACTAAGCGACATTACCGGAAGAATATCACAGCCTGCGTCACGCAATGCCTCCATCGCCGAAAATGCCTTAGAGAATGTGCAGAACGAACCCGTCATACAGAATCCGACTTTTACGCCGCAAAGTAAACTGTCAAGCTCACGGCTCACGGTTACCGCCCCTTTCTTTATCACAGTTGCTTATCTTGTCAATATAAGTTTCGAGTATTTCCTCCACGCAGTCGGCTATTATCTCTCCTGCACTCACAGGTGCTGTCCGTGACGGCAGACCGCCTGCCCTTATTATCCTTGCCTTGCCGTCATAGTTTTTCATCGCCGTCTTATCAATGCCCCACTCTGACGCAAGCTCGATGTAAACAGCCTCGCTGTCAAATGCCGAAAGCTCGCTTTCACCTATCACGGCGCACGGCACTGTATTATATATCAGCGTTACCTCAGGCAACGTGTTACACAGTGCGTCAAAGCCGACAGCGTGACAGCCCGACATTCTGGCTTTTGCACGTTTTTCACGGCTTCTTGCCGCTACTGTAACCTCACAGCCCATCGCCGTAAGATACAGCGCAAGCTGTGAGGCGATTCTGCCAAATCCCCCAGTATAAGCACCTTCTGACCGAGCATCTGTACAGGTGTTGCGTTTATCCCGACAGCGAGTGCACCCTCGGCCGACGGCACAGCATTTCTCAGCATCACCGCCTCGTCGGCATAATGATCCTCGCAGAAAAAAACTCGTTTTTTTTGCACAGAAATTTTTCACCGCAGGAGTTATCATACCGCCGATAACTATGCCGTGCGGCTTTAGTAATGCCGTCAGGAGCGAAAGAGGTATCGGCTCATCGCATAGCGGAGCGTTTATGTTTATGCCGTCACGGCTTGCAGGGATACCCAGCACAGCGGCATCGCACTTCCCATCGGGAAGCATATCACGATCGCTTTGCCCGTAGGTATACACCTCGTGCTTTCTGCTTAGCCTGTCGGCTGTGTAACGTAAGCGGACATCTCCGCCGAGTATAATAAGTTTCATATTCGTTTACCACGCTTTCTTCGGAAATTTATATCTGTGCCGTATGTATGCTTTATGAATATCGTGTATAACCTTTAGAAAACACCGATAAATCACCTTAAAACGCATATTACGCTGTTATCCGTTACATTTTTGCTATCATATTGTATGATTTTTGCACTGTTTTTTGTGAAGAAAAAGCGAAAAGACGATTAAAGCCCTTGTTTTTTCCAAATGTATATGGTATTATATGCAATAGAGGGAAACAATCCCCGCACACTTGTTGCCGACAGGCAGCAAATACAGAAAGGATCTAAGTGAAATGGCTACTAAGAAGACAAATACGACAGGAACTAAGACACCCGTAGCTGAAGCTGTAAAGACTGAAGCTGTAAAGGCTGCCGCTGAGGTAAAGGCAGATGCCGTAAAGGCTGTAAAGGCAGTTGAGAAGGTTGCTGAAAAGGCAGTTGAAAAGGCTGCTGAAAAGGTTGCTGAAAAGGCACCTGCAAAGAAGCCCGCCGCTAAGAAGGCAGCTCCCGCTGCTAAGAAGCCCGCTCCCGCTGCTAACAAGGAAGCTCCCGCTAAGCCCGCTAAGAAAGAAGCTAAGAAGGCTGCTCCCGCAGAACCAGACAAGTTTGCTCTTGCAGATATGGTAAGAGAAAAGTTCGCAAAGAAGGACGTTTCAAAGGTAAACGAGAAGATCGCTATAGAGATCAAGGCTTACGGCGAGAAGGAATTCTACATTTATATTCTTATCGATGACGGTAAGGTAACAGTAGAGCCCTGGGGCTACATCGACAACGATGTACATATAGATATGCCTATCGCTGACGTTGTTGCTGTTGTAAACGGCAAGTACGATTTCGTTGCAAAGGCTATAAGCGGTGACTTCTACGCTATCGGTTGCTTTACAAAGCTGCTCAAGGCTTACGAAGCACTTATCAAGTAATTTTGCAAAACAGAATATAAGCGTTGACGCTTAAAATAATAATTGCAGGCGTAATTTTCATTGCGTCTGCAAATTATATTATATGTGGATATGAAGAAAAACGGTAGGGAATACATCAGAACAAGGACAGGTACCAATAATGGAAAAAGTTAAAAAGGCAGTAATACTCGCCGCAGGCTTCGGAACACGAGTTCTCCCCGCAAGCAAGGCTATTCCGAAGGAAATGCTGAATATTGTCGACAAGCCCGCTATACAGTATATCGTTGAGGAAGTCATAAACTCAGGCATAACCGAGATACTGATAGTTCTGTCGAGAGGCAAGCAGGAGGTCGAGGATCACTTCGACCGCAAGCCCGATCTTGAGGCTCAGCTCCTTGCAGGCGGAAAGACAGAATTCTACAAGGTAGTGTGCGACATTGCCGAAATGGGCAAGAACATCACCTACGTCCGTCAGCAGATGCAGAACGGCACAGGCGGCGCTGTTATGTATGCAAAGCAGTTTGTCGGAAACGATCCCTTCGTAGTTATCTACGGCGACGATGTTATAATCGGTGACGATCCCTGCACGGCACAGTGCTGCAGAGCGTACGAGAAGTACGGCAAGGCTGTCGTAAGTATGAAGGAAGTTCCGTTTGAGCTTGTGCTGAAATACTGCACGCTTGACGTAAAACCGCTTGAAGACAACCTCTACAGCATTTCGGATATGATCGAAAAGCCCAAGCCCGAGGAAGTAATCTCAAACTTTGCCATACTCGGCAGATGCGTTCTTCCTGCTAAGATATTCGATATTCTCGCAACCCTCCCGACAGGCGCAGGCGGCGAATATCAGCTTACCGACGCTATGAAACAGCTTGCAAAGAGCGAGGGCATGGTAGGCGTTGACTTTACCGGCACACGTTATGATATGGGCAACAAGCTCGGCATAATGAAGGCCTGTGTTGAGGTTGCACTGAATCACCCCGAGATAGGCGAGGATTTCAGAGCATATCTTAAGACGCTCGATATATAAATATAACGACAAAAGCGGAGCCACCCGGCTCCGCTTTTTTATCATTGCGTTGTTTTCTTTTTAAACCCGTATCCGCTCATATAATCTATCATCCCGTACTCGTCAATAAGATTGGCAACAGCAGGTATAAACTCGTTTTCCCACTTGTATTTATCGGGATAGAGCGACCTTGCCACCGCCATATAGGATTTAAGCGTATTGTCAGGCTCAAAGCCAAGCCCATCCGAGCTTTTCGGCGCATTCGGGAACGGATTCTCATATAATCTCGTATAATGAGCACACACGTTCCTGAGATCTGACAGGCACAGCATCCTGTCCTCTACCGTTCTGTAGTTAAGATCAAAAATGCTGTGAAACCATATCCTTCTTATCCGCCGATTTCATATCTATCAGAAAATATGTCAGCGTTCCGAAGCTGAACAGTTCTACAGCCGCCCACACCGGCATTATACCGCCGTACTTTTTCTTGTGGTGCTTTACGAATTCCTCGTTCTCGTTTGCCTCGATAAGCCGCTCTATCTTCGATAAAAACGCCTGATGGTTATGATGCGGATCAAATCCGGACGCATTGAGATAGCCCAGCGCCCCGTACTTCATAGCGTGATAATTTGAGATTATCGCCCTCATTGAGATCTCGATTTCCTCAAGATAGGTCATCAGCATACGGCGCAGTACCCTGTCAAAATCATAGACCTTCATTATCTGCTCAAAGGTCGTACCGTCCCTGTACTTGCCCTTACGCTCCAGAAACGGCGCAAAGTAATAGGCAAGCCGGTAATAGTTGATATTTGTAAGGCACTTTCTTGCATACTCCTCATCATCTATTATACAGCCTCTCTGCCTCAGTATCTCGATCTGCTGTTTTATGGTAGCAGGCGTTTTGTTGAACTGCATTATTTGTTTTCCTCCGGTTTTTCAAGATCAATGAAACGTCCGAGCGTAAACGAGTATATTATCATCTGCTTTACCGGCACGGAAAATTCCTTCTCCAGTGCCTCTTTATATATATCAAGCTGTAACTTATAATCGTCCTTGTATTTCTGCTCATCGTCCGTTTTGTCAGTCTTGTAATCGACCAGCACTATACCGTCATCTTCGATAAAGAACATATCGGCTATACCCTGTACATAAGGCTCTGCGCCCTCAAGCATTTCACGGCTGTCCGCCCCGAATATTGCAGGATCGTAGCACTGCGTGTCAAGCCTGTGGAAAATAGGATACTCCCTGTACAGCTTTCCGTTCTTACTTGCCTGCACGATACGCTTTGCAACGTCATTTCCGTAGAATCCCGCTATATCGCCTGCGTCTATGCTGTTTTGCTCCGCCTTGTCAAGAAAACCTGCGGTACTGTTTTTGATATAGTCACTGATTTCGTCCTCGCTGAGTATTTTCTCAAAAGGTATATGCTCCATCAGCTTATGATATGCGTCGCCACGGCGCTTTCCGCTGAGTTTGCCCGTATTGTTTTCGGTGAGGAATGAAGGCTTTCCTATAAACAGGCCGTAGTTTTCCTCGCCGTTTTTTTCTCTCAGATTAGCCGCAAGTTCGGTAGCTGTAAATTTTGCGGAAATTTTCGTCAGCGGCTCATATGCGTATGCCGCATTGAGCTTTTTCTCAAGCTCGCTTCTGAACTGTTCGTCAACGGCAATGTCGATGCTGTCGTTATTTTTATCATCTGTATATTCATCGGCATTTTCTGCCCCCGTATTAAGTGCAGGAATTGTGAGGCTGTGTTCATCGCCTTCGTATGCAAGCGGATAAAAGATATATCTTACATCGCCGTAGTCGATTATACCGCTTTGCATATCGTTTACCTTATCGCACTCGGCTGACAGCGCCTCGATAAGCCACGAAAGATAACTGCTTCCGCTGCACTTTCCGACCTTTTTTCCTGCCCTGTTTACGTCAAGCACAGACATATATTCATCACACGCCTTTGAAATATTGGCGGTGAATATCAGCTTGTTTTCGGCTCTGGTCGCCGCAACGTACAGCAGTCGCATTTCCTCGCTCTCAAGCTGTTTTTTTACCTCCTGCGCCGCCGCATGATATGCAGGCGACTGGATTTTGCTCATAGTGGAAATATCAACACTTTTGACGCTACCCGCATATTCCTCGCTTATCACAACATCGCCCGTATAATCGTCATCGTTGAATAACGATGCACAGTTTGCGACAAATACAACGGGGAACTGAAGTCCCTTTGACATATGCGTTGACATTATCTTTACCCGTGTCCGCCTGCCGTCTGTGCCGCAGTAAGACTGCTCATATTTTCGAGGTTGAAAATAAGGTCACCGAGCGTTCCGCCGTCCTTATAGTCCGAATACTCACGGGCGTATGAAACGAGCAGTTCAAGGTTTGCCTGACGTGTTGCCGGATCGTCACCGACACTGAGCAGTTCATCGGCTGAAATACGGTCATATATATTGCGGATAAGTTCCTGAGGTGAAGAAGCGGTTGCGGCATTTCTGAAGCTGTCAAGGTCGTTTACAAATCCGCACATTTAGCATCGGGCTTTATATCCTTTGTAAGTTCGTGGAGTTTTTCATATTCCGATGTATCGTAACCTCTCACCGCCTGCATAACACAGCTGTAAAGAGGGTTTTCTCTTCATTCCGACAATTTCCTTTGTACCAAGACAATATTTTTCAAGTTCATCGGCACACTCCGCCCTGATTTTGCTTATGTCAAAGCCGAATGTTCCTGTCCTGAGCCGTGCCATATCATCGGCTGTAAAAAGCAATAAAGCGGTGACATAAGCACCTTTGCAAGCTCGGTGTCGTTATACGGGTCGTTTATGACCTTGAGAAGCGACAGCATAAGTCTTATTTCAGGTCGGTCAAGCAGAACCGCCCTCTGATTATACGTTACGTTCAGTCCGTTGGCGGTGAGAACATTGACATAGTCGGCAATGCGGTTTTTAGGTGAACGCATGATGATTGCAAAATCGTCCTCGGTACAGGGTCGCTTGTCACTGCCGACCTTATAGCCCTGTGCTATCATCTGATTTATTCTTGCCGCAATATATGCCGCCTCGGTAATGACTGCATTCTTTCTGTCTTTCTCCGAAACAATGCAGACCTCCGTCTTGTCCTCATCGGAAATCGGGCTGTCGCTGTCCTTTTCAAGTCCGCAGATAAGTCTGCCGTTTTCCGCATAATCAACACCGCCGTTCTCCTCTGTCATCATTCTGTCAAACAGCGTGTTTATTCCGTCGATAACGCACCTGTTACTGCGGAAATTTTCGTTCAGCGGCAGCTTGTCGAAATCGTCCGATTTGCAGATAGCCGAAAATACAGAAGGCTGTGCCCCTCTGAAGCCGTATATCGACTGCTTTATATCTCCGACAAAATACAGTCCCTGCTTGTTTTCGGTCAGCATTTTGAATATTTCGTACTGTAACTTGTTGCTGTCCTGAAACTCGTCAACAATGATAAGGCTGAAGTCCGCTCTTTCACGGACCTTTTTCACCGTTTTCACAGAGCATACGATATACTCCTCTTTCCGCATCGGAAAAGTCGGCGCAGTTACGCCTCTGCTTTTCGGCGCTGTATGCCTTGTCAAAGCACAGCACAAGATTTTTAAGCGCAGTTACGGCAGGCAGACTTTTTCGCCATGTCGCTTCCAAATGAGGTTATCTTGTCGCAGGTCTTTATAAAATATTTCTCAAATATACTCTTTACGGCTTCCCTGTGGGCTTTTACCTGCTTTTCCGCACTTCTGTCCTGCGGCGCACGTTCCTTCGGGAACGAGGCGATATAGCCCTTTACGGTATTGTCTATGCAGAAACCGTTATTGACAAGAGCGGTCACCGCCTTGCCGTAGCTGTCCTTTATACCCTGTGCATAATCGCCGTGCTTCGTTATCGCACTGTTGTTATCCTTTGTTCCGCCGTCATATTCTGCTATTGCACTGTCAAGGCTGTCCGCTTCGCTCTCAAAACGCTCCGCATACATTCCTGCGAGGCCGATGAGCTTTTTCTTTATGTCCTGCATTATCTGAGGATCGTCCGAGCGGTCGAGCCACTTTTCCGGCTCGGTATGGTTGATCGCCTTTTCGTGAACAGTAAGTATAATATCACGCAGACGGCGGTCGTCCTTAGCTACATAGTTTTCGACAATCACGTCCCTGTCGGCTTTGTCGCCGTTTGCGTAAAAGTCCTCAAGCACATCCGACAGTATATCTTCTTTCAGCGCCGTGCTTCTGGTTTCGTCTATCAGCGAAAAGCCTGCCGAAATGTCTGTAACAAGGTCTATATTTTCCCTGAGCAGCGAAAAGCAGAACGAGCTTATGGTAGAGATACGGGCTTTTCTGAGTTTCATTCTCTGGTTACGCAGAAATCTCACATCGGCGGAGCTTACAGCCTCGCTTATTCTCTGCCTCATAAGTGCATCAAGTCTTGCCTTGAGTTCGTTTGCGGCTTTTTCGGTGAATGTTACCACGACAATTTTCGAGGGATCTATATTTTCGTTTTTGTCGCATATCAGCCTTACGACACGCTGAGTCAGAACGGCGGTCTTGCCGCTTCCTGCGCCTGCCGATACTATTGCCGGGTTTCTGCCCTGATTTATCGCCTTTATCTGAGCGTCAGTGTATTTCATCACTTATCACCCTTGCCTTTCTTCGCCTTTGCAACAACTATATCTTCACCGAATCCAACAGCCTCTGCGGACCCGACATCAACGCACGAACTCTGTTTCATTCCGCATATATCCTTGAAATCGCAGTATTCGCAGGATAATGCCTTTCCGTCATCGACAAGCGGTCTTGCATCGACAATACCGCTTTTTACCTGTTCGGTGTTTTCTTTTACAACCTTTTCTATCCTGCTTTCGAGCTTTTTCAGCTTATCGCCCGCTATAGTCACAGCGGAATAGAAATTGGTGCTGACCTCCTTGTCCCTATCGAACTTCACGCCGCTGTATAAAAGGCGTTCTGCCTCCTGCTGAGTACCCTCAACGGCAAAGCCCTTCTCCTTATGCTCGTCAAGCCAGATACCACGCTTAAGTTCATCGGACGGCGCTTTTATATCCTTGAGAGAAGTTTTTCCGGACGGATGGTACAGTGCGGCTGATGGCGTAAAGCCGTTTGCCCCGTTGTTTTTTGCAAGTGTGAAAAGATACAGTAAAAGCTGCAGATCAAGCCCGTAGTAGATACGGCTCAGCTTTGCGTCCTTGTTTCCGGTCTTGTAGTCTATTACTCTTATCTGACCGCCGCTTTTGTCATCGTCATACGCTATATCTACACGGTCTACCGTTCCGCCGACCGTTATCGTCTGACGGCTTTTTGTCCGCAAGTTCTATGTCAAAGCTGTACGGCGAAATGTCAAAGCCGTTCTCGCTCTTTCCGCTTTCCAGCTTAAGCTCGAAATATGACGGCACAAACCTGCTCTTTTCAAGCTCCTGCGCCATATATTTTATAAGATAGAACGCAGTTACCGAAAGTGCGTTATAAAGCGTGTTGAACCTTGCGCTCATATTCTCCTCGGTAAGCAGATACTTTTTTCTGTAATCCGCAAGTGCCTGTTCGATAAGGTCCTTTATTCTGCCGTCGGAAACGTGAGGATTTCCGTTTTCTCTTGCACCGTCATACAATTTTTTCAAAGCAGTATTTCATTATGTAGTGCATTATATTTCCGTAGTTGCTCGCATTCATCGCAATGCCTGCGGACGATGAAAGGTTCATACCGTAGCGCAGGAAATACGCAAACTTACAGCCGTTCAGCTTTTCTATTGCCGTAGGCGAAAGCGCTGTCTGCGGGAAAACTATCGGCGCAATGTCGCTTATCCTGTGTATGTCGGAGTTTCCGCTGTTGTTGCTCATTACCGCCTTTATCCTGTCGATTGAGCTTGGTTCCTTTTCGTTTTCCGAAAGCACGGCTTCAACGGCTTTCTTCTGTCCGTCCGTAAGCTGTGCCGAATTTATTACATACTGCTTTTCAGCCGACTTCACGCTTTCGGTCATATAAAGTGCATCAAGATTATCCGCATTTATGAGCTCTGCACCGAAGTGCTTAGCTATATCGGCAATATATTCCGATGCGTTTTCCTTTTCACCGGTAAAGGTGATAAACAGCTTCTCGCCTGCAAGCGTCATAGCCTTATATGCGTCAAGCACCGCCGATGAATATCTCGCCTCGTCGTTTTCAAGTTCAATATCGTTTTCGGCAAGACGCTGTACATCATCAGATGTGAACACGCTGTTGCCCTCGGGATAAATGTCGGGGAATGCGCCGTCTGCGGCTCCCATCACAAATACCGCCTTAACTTCCCTGCTCCTTGTTCTTGCAGGATCTCCGAACAGCACGCTGTCAAGAACATTCGGAGTGCGTGATATGCTGATACGGGAGGCACAGCTGTGGATAAGTGCGGAGAACTCCGCAAGCGTAAGAGGAGTATCGTCAAGCGTTTCATACAGCGATGTCAGCATTTCCGACACGGTACGCCACAGCTGGTTATATTCCTCGGTAAGCTCTTTTTACATAGCGAAGTTCCCTTGTAGAGTTGTCCTGACACTTGCCCTGTATAGCGGCGCTTATATCCACCTTATCGAAAAAGAAAAGCGGTAAACTTCTTTACAAGCTCCCTGCCGCCGATGCCACACACCGACTTTGCAAATTCCACAAGAGGTGTAACCGTTGCGATTCTTATCTCCTCTACCCTCTGCTCTGATGCGTTTGTTATATGCGGCATAGGCTTATCCCACTTCTTGCGTTTAAGATCCCAGCACTCCGCATATTCCTCCATAAGATGCTGTTCTACAAGGTGTCTTTCCTTTAGCGTCATAGGGACTGTCTTGCCGTTATTCTTTTCGGACGGCAGACGCACAAAACCGCTTCTTATATACCGCAGTATATTTGTACCTGTGGGATTATCCGCCGCTTTGAGAAGTGCCTCAAAGAATCTCAGCATCGGCTTCTCCGAGATCGGCACGGGAAGGTCGGCGAATACGGGCACATCATATCTTGCCGCCGCCGAATTTACCGCGTCCTTGTATTTTGCGGGAGAAGCGCATATCACCGCAATATCCGAGTATCTGTAGCCCCTCACTGCGTACCAGCTTTCTGATATTTGCACACAAAAATCAGCCTCGCCGCTGACAGAGGACGAATAAGCCATCGTTATGCCGTCACTGTCCGCCGTGCTATCCTTTACCCCCGTCTGTAAAAAGTCACGCAGTGCCTTGAGATTGCCGTTAGTGTAACGGGGAGCCTTGCCGCAAAGACGGGTATATTTTATATCCTCCCTGTTGCCTCTTTCGAACAACCGCTCTGTCCTGTCGCACGTTGCAAAGACCTCCGTCTTGTTTTCGTCCGTACAGAGCGCAACCACAAAGTTCACACCCTTATCCGCAAGTGCCCTTAAAAAATTCTGCTGTGCTCCGCTGAAGCTGTCAAAACCGTCAATATATATCGTTGTGTTTTCGTCAAAGCTGTCGCCGTTTCTTATCACCTGTGCGGCAAGCGTAAGATTATCCTGCCTGTCGGCATATTTCTCGGTCAGCTTTTTATCGTAAACGCTGTATACCGCCGCAATATCGCCTATTTTCTCGGCAAGATGGACAGGCAGCCGTTCAGCCGTGTTTTTTTCTTCGGGGAGAATACAGTGTGTTCGTCAGTTCATCTGCGGATATGCCTGCCGCCTTGAGTTCGTTTACTGCCGAAAGGCACATCTCTACAAAGCCGTTTTTCCTTGCGGCATTGCCGTAAAACTTAAGATCGCCGCACATCCCTCTGACAGCACCGCTCATTATGGCTGTCTTTGCCGTGGTATCCGCATAGGTTTTCTGAGGGCAATGCTTTTTCAATATGCTTTCGGACAGCGACATAAAGCCCATTACCTTTATGTCCGAAGTCTTTTCATCGGTTTCCTTGGCAACACGTCTTTCGCTTTCAAAAACAAACTGATCCGGAACAAGAAGTATCCTGCTTTTGCTGTCGTTCTTAAGAAGCTCATAGAGTGCGGCTGTCTTGCCGCTTCCGCATGACCTGTGATGATATGTGTCATACTTTTTATTTCCCTCCGTAAAATATATTCCTTAAAACGAGATACGCTTTTTGCTATCGTTAATATAATAACATATTTGCTGTACCATTTTCCAGTACAGGAGCGATTTTATTCGGCAGTTACGGCACATTTTCAACAAATTCTTTACATCACGGCAAAAAATGTAGTATAATATAAAGGTAAATACAAATCGACAGCCCCGTCCGACACGGAATTTATAACGGAGGCAGTATCATCACACGGGACAGCATCTGCCGTCCCTGCATTTTTGAAAGGAAACATCTTATGTCTGAATTAATGTTAGGTAATCAGGCGGTCGCAAGAGGTCTTTACGAGGCAGGAGTCAGCGTTATATCAAGCTACCCCGCACACCCAGCACCGAGATAACCGAATTTTCGTCAAAATATCCCGAAGACGAAATGTACTGTGAATGGGCGCCCAACGAGAAGGTAGCCTGCGAGGTCGCAATAGGCGCAAGCATTGCAGGTGCAAGGGAGCTTCTGCGCTATGAAGCACGTTGGTCTTAACGTAGCGGCTGACCCTCTTTTCACAGCAAGCTACACAGGCGTAAACGGCGGTATGGTACTTGCAGTAGCCGATGACCCCGGTATGCACAGCTCACAGAACGAGCAGGACTCACGCCACTATGCCATCGGCGCCAAGGTTCCTATGCTTGAACCGTCCGACTCACAGGAGTGCAAGGACTACGCAAAGCTCGCTTATGAGATTTCGGAAAAGTTCGATACTCCCGTAATTCTTAGACTTACAACAAGAGTAAGCCACTCTCAGTCGGCTGTAACAACAGCGGACAGAATTCCCCACACTATCCCCGAATACAAGAAGAATATCGCAAAGAACGTAATGGTTCCCGCAAACGCTATAAAGAAGCACGTTGTAGTTGAACAGCGTACGCTCGACCTTATCGAATATGCCGAAACATCGGGCATAAACACTGTCGAGATGAACAGTGACGAGATAGGCGTTATCACTTCGGGTATCTGCTACCAGTACGCAAAGGAAGCGCTGGGCGACAAGGCAAGCTACTTAAAGCTCGGTATGGTAAACCCTCTGCCCGTAAAGCTGATAAAGGTGACTTTGCCGCTAAGGTAAAGACGCTCTATGTTATCGAAGAGCTTGACGATGTTATCGAAACACACTGCCGAAAGAACGGCATTGACGTAAAGGGCAAGGAGCTGTTCACCCTTCAGGGCGAATACTTCCAGAGCAAAGTAAGACAGGTCGTTCTCGGTGAAAATGACGAATGGCAGACTCTCGATGCCGAGATACCCGTTCGTCCTCCCGTACTCTGTGCAGGATGTCCCCACAGAGGCGTATTCTACATACTCAAAAAGCTCGGTGTTATGGTAAGCGGCGATATAGGCTGTTACACGCTCGGCGCCGCCGCTCCTCTCAGTGCAATCGACACGACAGTATGTATGGGCGCAAGCATAAGCGGTCTGCACGGCTTCAACAAGGGCAGAAAGGGCGAATACGAGGGCAAGGCGGTAGCCGTTATCGGTGACAGCACATTTATGCACAGCGGTATCACGAGCCTTGTTGACATTGCATACAACCGCAGTAATTCTACCGTTATCGTCCTTGATAACAGCATTACAGGTATGACAGGTCACCAGAACAACCCTGCAAACGGCAAGAACATATACGGCGACCCTGCATCTGCCGTTAACCTTGAAGCACTCGCTCACGCTATCGGCATAAACAGCGTTACAGTTGTAGACCCCGGCGACCTTGCCGAAACCGAAAGAGTTATAAAGGAGGAGCTTGCAAAGGCTGAGCCTTCGCTCATAATCGCACGCAAGCCCTGTGCATTGCTCAAGACTGTAAAGCACAAGCCTCCGTTCCATATAGATGCCGACAAGTGCAAGAACTGCAAGTCCTGTATGAGAATAGGCTGTCCGGCACTGGTTTCAGGCGACAAGTGCATCACTATCGACAATACCCTGTGCGTAGGCTGCGGACTGTGCGAACAGCTCTGTAAGTTTGACGCTATCAAGGAATAAGCTCTGAAAGGAATATAGCTATGGAAACAAAATCAATAATGATAGTCGGCGTTGGCGGACAGGGTACACACACTTCTTGCAAGCCGTATACTCGGCAGTGTTCTCGGCACGGCAGGCTATGAGGTTAAGGTAAGCGAAGTACACGGAATGTCACAGCGTGGCGGTTCTGTCGTAACATATATAAGATACGGCGAAAAGGTATACAGCCCCGTTATCGAAAAGGGTCAGGCTGATATGATAGTAAGCTTTGAACAGCTTGAAGCCGCACGTTATGTATCATACCTCAAAAAAGGCGGTACAATAATCACAAACACACAGAAGATAAGCCCTATGCCCGTTATCACGGGTGCGGCTGAATATCCCGACGGCATTATCGACAAGATAAAGGCTATGGGTATAAACATTATCGCAGTTGACGCTCTCTCAGCCGCGGAAAAAAGCCGGCAGTGCAAAAGCCGTTAACGTTGTGCTTATGGGCGTTCTTTCAAAGGTACTTCCCGCATCGAGCTTGACGCTTGGAAAAAGGCAGTTGAAAAGTGCGTACCCGCAAAGGTTATAGAAATAAACGAAAAGGCTTTCGATCTCGGCAGAGATATGTAAGCGTTCAAAAAGGAGCTTTTCTTGAAGATTATTTCCGACTCAACGCCGCTCATTGACGGCTACCGTATGCCTGCGGAGTTTTCCTCGCACAGCGGCTGCATAATAATATTCCCCGAGCGGCCGGATTCGTGGCAGTACGGCGGAGTAAAGGCAAAAAAAGCGTTCTGCGAGGTTGCCTGCGCCATCGCAAAAAGCGAAAAGGTCACCGTTCTTGCCTCATTTGAACAGTATGAAAACGCACGCAGAATGCTCCCCCCTCATATCCGTGTTGTCGAGATGTCCTCTGACGATGCGTGGGCGAGAGATGTTTCCCCCGAGTTTGTCGTGAACGATAAGGGTGATATGCGTGGTGTTGACTGGTATTTCAATGCGTGGGGCGGTCTTGTTGACGGGCTTTATTTCCCGTGGGACAAGGATAACAAGATAGCACGCAAGGTCTGCGATATGCTCGATGTCGATGTTTATGACTTCAGCGACTTCGTTCTTGAGGGCGGAAGTATAAGCGCTGACGGCGAGGGTACGATTCTTACCACTGAAGCGTGTCTGCTCAGCGCAGGAAGAAATCCTCAGCTATCCAAAGCGGAAATCGAAGAAAATCTCTGCGAGGGTCTCGGCGCAAAAAAAGTAATATGGCTTCCGGCGGTATACTGGGCGATGAAACAAACGAACACGTTGACAACATCTGTGTTTCGCCGCCCCCCACCGTGCTTTTATCGTGGTGCGAGGATGAAACGAGCGAACAGTACAAGATGTGCCGTGCCTGCCTTGACGTGCTTGAAAACAGCACAGACGCACTCGGCAGAAAGATAGACGTTGTAAAGCTCGCTATGCCAAATCCGATATATATGACCGAGGAAGAAGTCGCAGGTCTTGACCTGTTTGACGGCGAGCCTACAAGAGATACCGTAAGCCCGCTCAGCGCAAGCTATGTAAATCTTTATATAGGCAATAAAGTTGTGGTAATGCCTGCTTTTCGGCGGTGAGAATACAGAGTATGACCTCAGAGCAAAGAGTGAAGTACAGAAGGTATTCCCCCGACCGTGAGATAATACAGATATACGCCCGTGATATACTTATCGGCGGCGGCAATATCCATTGCATAACCCACCAGATACCGTCATTTGTCAGAAAGGAAACTCCCTATGATAAGTAATGTCAAGGTTGCGGCAGTACAGATGAGCTGCAGTGACGACCGTGAAGAAAATATAGCAAAGGCAGAGCGTATGGTAAGACAGGCGGCATCGGACGGAGCTAACGTGATACTTCTCCCCGAGCTGTTCGAGCTTCCGTACTTTTGTCAGGAGAAGAATTACGATTACTATTATCTTGCCGACAAAACTGAAGAAAATCCTGCCGTAAAGCGTTTTATGCAGGTCGCAAAGGAAACCGGTACGGTTATCCCCGTCAGCTTCTACGAAAAGCACGGAAACGCATTTTTCAATACGATAGCTATGATAGACTGTGACGGCTCGCTTATGGGAATATACCGTAAGAGCCACATTCCCGATGACCATTTCTATCAGGAGAAGTTCTACTTCACACCGGGCGACACAGGCTTCAAGGTGTGGAATACAAAGTTCGGCTGTATCGGTGTCGGTATATGCTGGGATCAGTGGTTCCCGGAGGCGGCCCGCTGTATGGCTCTTATGGGCGCAGATATGCTCCTTTACCCCACCGCTATCGGCAGTGAGCCTATACTGGAGTGCGACTCGATGCCCCACTGGAGAAGGGCTATGCAGGGTCATTCAGCGGCAAACCTTGTTCCCGTTATCGCCGCAAACAGAATAGGTACAGAGTACGTTCACCCCAACCCCCCGAAAATCAGAATCAGAACTCATCGCTGACCTTCTACGGCCCGTCATTCATAACCGATGCTACGGGAGCGATAGTTTCAGAGGCTGACAGAACGGACGAGGCGGTTATAACAGCGGTAATAGACCACGAGCAGAACCGTGACCTGCGTCAGAGCTGGGGCGTGTTCCGTGACCGCCGCCCCGAGTTGTACGGAAGGATTATGGAGCATTGACTTGAACCGTTGTGTTCCTACGGTTTATTTATCCGGAGATTAGCATGACCTGTTTTTATTGTAAAGGCGATATGACCGAAAGCACAACCACACATTTTGCCGAGTTGAAAAACTGTATAGTTATCATCAAAAATGTACCCTGTTATAAGTGTACTCAGTGCGGTGAAACCGCATATACCGCCGATGTTGCCGAGCGATTGGAGCAAATTATTTCAACGCTCGAAAAAAAAAAATCTCACCGAAATAGCTGTGGTAAACTACTCTGCGGCATAAGCTATCGCTGCACTTCTTGACAACCCCCGACCGTTATGCTAAAATAACAATACAAACAATAAAATAATTCTGCCACCGGGTAGAGATGCGAAAGCACCGTCAGTACATCGTTAGGTCTTTGAAGATGTACCTGCGGTGCTTTTTCGGTAAATTTACGGAGGATATAATGCTCAGAAAACTGAACAACTACTTCACAACCTTTGAAAAAATACTATGGATAGGCTCGTTAGTGCTGATAACAGGCTCTGCTGTTATGTTCGGCAAGGACGGGATACTGTCCGTCATAGCGTCGCTTATCGGCGCTACCTCGCTTTTGCTCAATGCCAAGGGCAACCCCATAGGACAGGCTCTCGGCGTGATTTTCAGCATACTCTATGCGATAATCTCCTTCTCCTTTGCCTATTACGGCGAGATGATAACCTATCTCGGACTAACAGGACCTATGGCGCTTGCCGCTTTTATAAGCTGGATAAGAAATCCGTTTGCAAAGGGCAAGGCTGAGGTAAAGGTAAATCATATCCACAGGGGCGAGGTTCTCTTTATGTTCATACTTGCCGCCGTTGTCACCGTAGTTTTCTACTTCGTACTCGACTTTTTCAACACGGCAAATCTTATTCCGAGTACCGTTTCCGTCACAACGAGCTTCCTCGCCGTATATCTCACATTCCGCCGCAACCGTTTCTTCGCTGTCGCCTATGCCGCAAATGATATAGTGCTTATAATCCTGTGGTCGCTCGCCGCCTTGACCGATATAAGCTATATCTCGGTCGTTGTCTGCTTTGTGATTTTCTTTGTAAATGACATATACGGCTTTGTAAGCTGGAGCGCAATGCGGAAAAAGACAGGCGGCTGAAATTCAGCCGTGAATATAAGGCATAAAAATGACGTTACCGACAAGGTAGCGTCATTTTTAATATACAGTTTTTTCGGCATTCAAAGCTCCGCCCGCATATATTCACGGCAGGCAAGACCCGGCTTATTTCTTCTTGGCTTTCTTTTTTCGGCACAGGCGTTATCTGTTCGAGAATTTCGACCGCCTTTGCCGTAAGCTCCCTGTCCTCTATATCAAGTATATAATGCTCCTTTGCGCTGTCATACGGCACACCGCACTCAGCACTCGACATAAGTTCTTCGATTTCGGGGAGTTTTTTAACATATACCGTGTTGTCGCTAGACGAGCAGGACAGGCTTATCATTGACATAAACCATATATTCTCCGAACATCTTTTTTTTATACCGCACGTTTTTCGATGCCGACAAGCTGTTCACAGACAAATTCTATATATTCCTGCGATGTTGCCATTTATACCTCTATATCTCCGCAAAGCCTGTCGGTCACTATGTCTTTGCAACGCTCTCTGTGGGCAACGTGCAGAGGGTGATTCATAAACGCTTTCAGCGACTGCTCGTTGTCAAACTCCGCATAGAACACCAGGTCATAGCCGCCGGCTATATTTGCGCCGATCTCAGCATGAATAAGCCCGTCGATATTGCCGTTCATCGTATCGACCGACTTTTGCATAAGTCCCAGCATTTCGTCCTCTTTGTGTTCCTGCTTTTTACCTTATCGGTATAGTTCCAGAAAAGAATGTGTCTTATCATATCAGCCTCTGCCTTCTTTTCTCTTTACAAAAAAATCTTATCGCAAACAGCACCGCCAGCATAAGCACTACCGAGAAGCCAAGCACTATGAATACGTTATGCACAAAGCCCGACAGCAGATAGCCGACAACGCACACCGCCGCAACTGTCAGCGCATACGGAAGCTGTGTCGAAACGTGATTGACATGGTCGCACTGTGCGCCTGTCGATGCCATAATGGTGGTATCCGAGATAGGCGAGCAGTGGTCGCCGCACACCGCACCCGCAAGGCAGGCTGAAATGCAGATAATTACCATTGACGGAATTTCTCCCGTCTGCGAAACATTCGCAAGCTCCGCCTCAAACACGCTCGTAACGATAGGGATAAGTATGCCGAACGTTCCCCACGATGTACCCGTTGCAAAAGCAAGCCCGACAGCCACCACGAACAGTATTACAGGCAGAAGCACGCTGAGCGCCGTTGCACTCTGTACCACTCCCGAAACAAAAGCACCTGCTTCAAGGTGGTTTGTCATCGTTTTAAGCGTCCACGCAAAAGTCAGTATGAGTATCGCAGGCACCATCTGCTTAAATCCTGCGGCGATAGAATCCATACATTCGTTGAACTTCAGCACACGGCGGAACATATAATATGCGATTATAACAATAAGCGCCGAGATAGAGCCGAGCGACAGACCGTAAGCCGCATCGCAGTTTGCAAATGCCGTCACAAAATCCGTACCGGAGAAAAATCCGCCCGTATAGATCATACCCACAACGCAGAAAACGATAAGCACAGCAACAGGAAGTATAAGGTCAATAACCCTGCCACGCTCGGTCACCGGCTGTGCGTCCTGCTCGTAAGTCTTATTTTTTGTTGTGAAAATATCACCGTTCTTTTTGCGTTATCCTCGTGTATTTTCATCGGTCCGTAATCCGTATCGCTCACCGATATGAATATTACCATAAGTATCGTTAAAAATGCGTACAGATTATACGGAATAGTGTTTATAAACAGCGATATTCCGTTTACGCCATCGACCGTACCGCTTACCGCCGCCGCCCACGATGAGATAGGTGCGATAATGCAGATAGGTGCGGCTGTCGAATCTATAAGATAAGCGAGCTTTGAACGTGATATGTTGTGCTTGTCGGTTATCGGCCTCATTACCGAGCCTACAGTCAGGCAGTTGAAATAATCGTCAACGAATATCAGCACACCAAGGAAAAACGTTGACAGCGCAACTCCACGTCTGCTTTTGATATGAGCCGCCGCCCATTCACCGTAGGCACGGCTGCCGCCCGCCTTGTTCATAAGAACAACGATTATTCCCAGTACAACAAGGAACACCAGTATTCCGACAATGTATGCGTTTGAAAGATTTGTTATAAGTCCGTCCTGCACGACCGCCTTGAACGTTCCCTCAAATCCGTTCCCCCGATGCCACCGCATAGATTATTCCGCCCGACAATATTCCGACAAACAGCGAGGAATACACTTCCTTTGTGATAAGTGCAAGCCCTATCGCTATGACCGGCGGAAACAACGACCACAGCGTACCCTTGGCTTCGGTTATCGGTGCGGCAATAATACAGCATACCGCAAAAGCCACGATAAGCAATCCGAACACCGCTTTGCTAAGATAAGATTTTTTCTTCTTTTCCATTGTTACTTCCTTTTCGCCCGTAAGCCTGTCACACGGGCGGATTTACGTTTTAAGATACTTTAATAGTACAATATTTCGGCTCTATTGTCAAGCGTTTACAGCTTAAAAACGCTGTAAATCTGTGGGTTTCTGAACTTGTGCAAACAAAATTCCGCCCCGATAATACGGGACGGAATAATCTTGTACCGGATGTTTTATGAATGTGCTCTGCAATGATCTCAATTGCCTTTGCCGTAAATACCGCCGTGCCTGCTCCTCCGTACCTGTCGATATTATCGGTAAATTCACCGCCTGCCGCATACATTGTGCCGAGAGAGGACAGTATATCCGTATTGCAGTCATAATAATTATCCGTTATAAATCGGCGCAAAGTTTCAACTTGTTGCTGTACCTCTTTGCTGTCGGGCAACTTGGTCTTTCAGTTTGCCGAACTCAGCAAATATCATCATAAATCTCTTGTTGACGTTGCTTTTTTCGTCATCGGACATACTGCTCGTTTTTTCTTCGTACTGTTCGTACTGTGCGGTGTTTCCCCCACTGCTCTTTCGCTTTTTGCTTCGTATTCTTTCATCTTTTTCGTGTCAAATACAGAAAAATCCATTATATCAACTCCTGTTGTTCGTATTTTACGGGCAAATTCTATCAGATTGTCGATACGTTCTCTTTTCATTGTCAGAAGTTCTATCTGTTGTTCAAGTGCCTTGTCCCTGTCAAAATTATCGGCGCTGATTATCCTGCTTATGTCTTTCAACGAAAATTCCAGCTCCCTGAACAGTAAAATCTGCTGTAATCTTTCAAGTGCCATATCGTCATACAGCCGGTATCCCGTATCAGTACGTCCGCTCGGTTTCAAAAGCCCGATGTTGTCATAGTACTGAAGAGTGCGTATACTCACTCCGGTCATTTTACTTACTTACTTCATTTACCGTCATCATCTGATTTTCCTCCCGCACGGCACATTATAAACTATTACGCAGCGTCAGAGTCAATACTTTTCCGAAAAATTTTTAAAAAAATATTTCAACAGTAAATTCTTTCTGTCACCGTTTTTTCTTATTATTGTCGTCTTTTTTCTTATGATATAATCCTCTTCCACAAACAGCTTTACAAGTCGGGGGTATCTGTCCGCATTACTCATTATATAAGTCGATGCAACAACATACAATATCGCAAAAAGCAAAGAAAACTCCCGATAAAACGAATGAGGTCTTGCGGTTTTCGTCGTTTACACTGTTTACATCGTCAAGCGAAACATAACGGGTATTGCCGCAGGAAAACAGGCGTATATCGGTTTCTTCGTCGTTTTCTTTATCAATGTAACCTATCTCAAACTCCCTGTTCTTTGCTATGTTTATCTCAATATCTTTATATTCCTGCGAATTATCTTCTATAAATCCGGTCGAAAACGTCCGCTTCTCACCGGCTGTATCCGATACCGTAATTATAAATCTGCCGCTGTTATCGCTTTTGTCAAAGTGATATTCCGTAATTCTGCCCGTATATATTGTTATTTCATCGGGCATTATATCTGGGGTTGCAAACAACGCAACAACGAGCGAAAATACAGGTGCAGCCATAACAATAATATCAACAAGAATAAACCCTCCGGGGTTGCGGATATTACCACGGAACAGCTTTGATTTCTCAGAATTTATGACCTCGGCATTTTCCGAACGCTGTATCAGCTCCTTTGCAAAGCCGTCAATATTGAAAGCATTTTCATCTATCAATATAAGCCTTTTACCGACAGTGATGATCAGATTTTCGCCGTAACGTATTTTCTTCACTTGTGAATATTCATACCTGTGTGTTATCCTCAGCATATCCCGATAAGTAAAGTCCTTATCGGTGTAATCTACCCCCTCTGGTTTACAGTAAGGACAAGTATAACGCCAAGCACGACAAATACGCCGAATACGATACAGGTAGCTATACCTGCACCGCTTATTGCCGCAGCTACCGTCGCAACGCCGGAAAAAAAAAGTGTGCATACAAGCCCGATAACCGCTATCTCTCTGCTGTTTATTACCATCCTGTAATCTATTTTGTTTTTTGATTTATATTTCATCGTTTCCTCTTATGAGTACAATTCTGCATTATCATCGTTCATTATATGATCTGTTTTTATACGCAATACGGGGTGAACCGTCAGCAACATAAATGATACCGCCTTTTGCAAATCCGTTTTCCTCAATAAGATGCCTCGTTTCTTGTTATCCTTATGCGTATCTATCGCACAAGAGTTATTGTCAGCCGAGACATCTGTTTTCTCCTTGCCGTTTATTCTTATATGAATTTATTATACTCGATTTAACTTCTTCGGTCAACCAAAAATTCCGCCCCGATGATACGGGACGGAAAAATCTGTATTCAATATGCTATCCGAACCCGTCAGTCTTTCCTGTACTCCATAGTATACAGATACTGACCGGATTTCAGTTGCTTTTTAGCGGTATTCTTCATTCCGCACTTAGTGTATTTTGTTACCTTAAGCTCAGTGTCGGTATCAAGCACGCAGGGTATACCCTCCCTTGCCGCTTCAGAAAAAGGGTGTTCCAGTATCTTTTTCATATATCCTTTTCCCTGATATTCACGCAGAACTACCACCATCGACACCGCTACATAATCCTTTTCCTTTTTTGTAGACTTTGGCGTAAAGCTCCTCGCTTGAACCTGCCACAATTCTCACACTGCGAAATGACATCTCCCCTGAGCATTCTCCCGACCATATGTAACGCAGGCTTCAGCTTTATTTTTAGTGCTTTTGCGCCAATACGCAAGAAACCCCTCGTGATTGTCGGACGTAGTGTACAAAACCCCCTGAATTATAGAAATACTCCGTCATTATCTCAAACGCCTTTATAATATCCTCACGGGGCGCAGTTGTGGCAATACCGTCGCCCTCTGCGGCGAAGGCTTCGCCGATAAGCGTTCCGTAATGCGCCAGCTCTTCCTTTGTCATATTGCTTACTTTCTGCATGGTTTTTCCGCTCCTGTTCTAAAGTTAGTTATCGCTAATTATATTATAACCGATTTCAGCCCGGCAGTCAACCAAAAATTCCGCAATTTCCAAAGCAGACCGCTTTATTTATATCAAAAACAGCGTTTTACCTGCATACCGCAAACCGTCAATAAAATCAGCCGTATATTATGCAAAAACCTTGTTTTCGCATTTTTTATTTCGGCATTTTCCTCCCTTTTCGCATTTTTTATTTTGCTGTTTTACTCCTTTTCCGCACTTTTTGCAATACCCATCCCCATTTTTTTGCATAAAAAACCCCGCCCCCGAAATCACGGAGGCGGAGTTTCGCAATTTTTCATTTAACTTTTCCTGTTTATTTTAATTGCATTTTTATATTATGTGCGATTTCTCTTACAAAAGGTATTACCACCGTATTACCACATTGCTTATACATACTCTTTATCGGAATGTCCGGAAAACCGAAATTCTGCGGAAAACCTTGCAACGCAAGACATTCTTCCGGTGTTATTGTCCTTATTCCGAAATCATCTCTGATAATCGGCACACGGTTATACCAAGTACCCATATTTGCCTTTAACGTAAAAAGATATTCCGCAGTTGCTTTTTTTGAATTCCATAATCCGAAAATCTGTATATTTGATTTTTATCCGTAATAACAGCTTTTATTTTTTTTGACACTGAACTGAATTTTCAGAAAGATAAAATTTGTAATCTGCTTTTACGGAACGGTCAATAATATCAAAAATATGTTTATGCAACGGTCGTTCTTCCGGAAAAACAAAAACAGTTGCAAATCTCATAATCATTAAACGCAACTATGTACGTTCTCGTTCTGTGTTGCGGTATTCCATAATTACAAGCATCCGCAATTACATATCGTATATAATAATCTCTCTCGGAAAGTTCATTGTGTATTCGATTGAATGTTTTGCCATTGTCGTCGTGTTCGGTAAGATTTGCGACATTTTCAAGAAATATGATCTTAGGTTTTTTAACGTCTGCGATTCTCATTATTTCAAAGAAAAGATTGCCTCTTTCATCGGCAAAGCCTTTTTTATTACCGCATATTGAAAACGATTGACACGGAAATCCTGCAACAAGAACATCGAAATCCGGTATATCATCTGCATCGACTTCTCTTATATCCGATTCGGATAATATAGTATAAGGAAAATTGTGCTTATAGGTTTTACAAGCATCTTTATCAAATTCATTTGCCCATACGACTTCAAATCCCGCTTGTTGAAAAGCCAAATCAATTCCACCGATACCGGCAAATAAACCGCATACTTTGTTTTTCATTATTTTATAAATCTTACTTGCAAATTCAGTTTAATATAATATTTCCCATTTTCTTTACATATCGAACCAAATTCGTGACGTGATGTACTTGCGGTTTCAAACTTGGTATTGTTTATCAAATAAGTTTCAAACTCATTTCTTGTTAAACAAATGATAGCACAATACTTCTCCGTCTTCTCTGACTATTATGTATCCGCCCGTAGCATCGGCAGTACCGTCCCAAACTTTCGACGGAAGCATGCCGAGTGCACATTCTGCAAGAAACTTTTTTGAATTTATATTCATAAAACGGATGACCTTTTTGATAAATTATATCCGATTGGGTTATTTACATTTAACGATTCAAGTGAATTTGTTACTGTATTAACTCGGATGAATAGTACTCTTTAAGCATATACGCACAGATTTCAGGAAGGTCACCGTCAATCAACTGCAAATTACTTTCAAAAATATCGTTTTCCATAGAACAATACTTTATGTCGCAATCGTAACCGGAGAGGAAATCAAATCTGTCCTTGAATTTCTTGGAACAAGTATTAAAGCCGTTCATCACATCATCGTTTATATTACCTGTAACTTCAAAAAACAAAATTTGTTGTTTTGCCTGCATTAACAAGCGTGGATGGACTGCCGAGTCTTGACTTGATACTGAATCCCTGAACGGTTTCATAGCCTGTATTTATGTCATGAATTTTAATCCGAATATCTGCTTTATCGGTTGATTTTGCTTTAAGTACGCTTATATTCAATTGCTCTAAAAATTCTTCGGTGTCCTGTAATTCAAAAGATGATTTATTTGCATTGATTATTTCGTTGTAAAGATTATCTGCGGCAGTCTTGAATTCATCACATGGTAAAGTAAGCAGTACATCTTCTGTATCTGTTTTAACAACAGACACTGTATCATCACCTTTGTTAATTCTGAATTCAAGTATACCTATAGGCTCGGTACGGATGATATTGATTATGTTGTAAAACATATCATCTTTTTTATTTAATTCGGCATCCGCAGCATACAATTTCTTTATTTCAAGCAAACGGAGAAATGCATATATTTCGCTCCATTCGCCTTTGTTTCCCGAAAGTTTAGGCATTATCAAGTACCTCCTTAATTTGTTTTGCAATTGCTTCAATAACACTTACCGTTACGCTGTTTCCGAATTGCTTGTACAGGTGAACATCGGCAAGCGGAAGACTAAATGTATCTGGGAAGCCCTGTAGCCGAGCCCATTCTCTCGGTGTCATTTTTCTGATACCTTCCTTATTGATTTCGCCTTTAATGTGTGTTGTCGGTGTTAAATCTTTTTGGCGTTTGTCAATCAATAAATTACGTTCTCTTCCCATTCCTCCGCACACTATAGCTCCGGCAATGCCGTCCCATTCACGGATTTCATATCCAAAGCCGTTTCCTTTTGCCTCGTGACGAGCTTTGTGCCTTCTCAATGTTTCAACATAAACGTCACTTAAATAATACTTAGCCGGTACAGGCTTCTCTTCGATAATATCCTTCAACCTTTTTGAATCGTCCGTAGCATTTGGAAAGTCAAAATTTTCCGAGCAACATCGTTTCTGAACGCTACTACATATACTCTTTCCCTGTTCTGAGGAACTCCGAAATCCTTGCTGTTCAAAACTGTGCAGAATACTTTATACCCCAAGTCTTCAAATGTCTTTTTTATTATCTCAAATGTTCTGCCTCTGTCGTGAATTTTAAGACCCTTTACATTTTCACAAAAAATCACTTTCGGCTTATGCTGTTCACAGATTCTTGCAACGTCCAGAAATAAAGTGCCACGGCACATTCCTTTATAGTTATCTTCAAATCCTTTCCTTTTTCCTGCAAGACTGAACGCCTGGCAAGGAAAACCGGCAAGACAAATATCAAATTGCGGAATATCGTTTTCGTCGATTTTTGTTATATCTCCTGCAATTTCGAAATCATCTTTGAAATTGGCTTTATATGTTTTTTTGAGCATATTCGTCCCATTCACTTACAAAAAACCGTACTGATTTCGTTGCCGAAGGCTTTTTCGAATCCAAGACGAATTCCGCCGATTCCCGCAAATAAATCAATTGATTTATATTTAACCATTTTTATTTTTAACCGCCCTCTCAATTACATCAGCACACGCCTGTAAATTATTTTTTATTATCATCACCCCAAAATCTTAACACTGTCCATCCCATACCGGTAAGTTTTTCGCTCACTTGCTTATCACGGACAATATTCCTTTCGATTTTAGGAATCCAAAAATCTTGATGCGACTTAAACTCTTTTTTCTTATTATCCCAATCATAACCGTGCCAAAATTCACTGTCACAAAATACCGCAATTTTTTTTTTGCCTATGAAAACAATATCCGGTTTTCCGAATACTTTCTTCGAGTTTTTTTGATAGCGTAAACCTCTCGACCAAAGTTCTTTCCTAAGCATAACCTCTATCTTTGTGTCTTTGGATTTAACACGGTGCATATTATATGAAATTTGTTCTTTGGTTTTATGCACAGAACTCTCCTTATGCCATAAAAATTCAAAATCTCTACAAAACAATTTAATTATACCATTCAAGAACAATTTTTTTCAATACAAATATTTTTTATGCATACCCCTTCCGCATACAAAAAACCCCGCCCCCGAAAACCTCGGGAGCGGGGAAATCGCCTATATCTGTCGCTTCACTTACGCATTCTTGTCAAGACCTGTGATCTCAAGCGTATCACGGGCAATAAGAAGCTCCTCGTTTGTAGGAATTACCCATACCTCAACCTTGCTGTCGGGAGCAGAGATCTTTGTGAGCTTGCCCTTTAAGCCATCGTTTACAGAGTTGTCGAGCTTGATGCCGAGATATTCCATATTCTCGCATACGCCCTTTCTGACTTCCGGGCGTTCTCGCCGATACCGCCTGTGAAGATAACAACGTCAAGACCGTTCATAGCGGCTGTGTAAGAACCGATGTACTTCTTTATCTCGTATGTCAGCATATCTGTAACAAGCTGTGAACGCTTGTCGCCCTGCTGTGCGGCACTTGTAATATCTCTGTTGTCGCTGAACTGACCCGAAAGTCCGAGGAAGCCCGACTTCTTGTTGAGATAGTCGCTCATCTGTGCGGGAGTGAAGCCCAGCTTGTTCTGTACGAATTCAACAGCCGAGGGATCAACACTGCCCGAGCGTGTACCCATGATGATACCGTCAAGAGGAGTAAAGCCCATTGATGTATCTACAGACTTTCCGTCCTTGATAGCTGTTATGGATGAACCGTTGCCGAGGTGGCAGGATACAATGTTAAGACCTTCAAGGCTCTTGCCTGTGACCTCGCCGTACTTCATTGATACAAAGCGGTGCGATGTTCCGTGGAAGCCGTACTTTCTTACGTGGAACTGCTCATAGCACTCATAAGGCATACCGAACATATAAGCCTTGGGAGGCATTGTCTGGTGGAACGCCGTATCGAATACTACTACCTGAGGAGTTGTTTCGGGGATAACCTTCTTGCAGGCTCTCAGCGCAAGTGCGTGTGCGTGGTTATGTACAGGAGCAAGGTCAGCAAGACCGTCTATCTGATCTATGACCTCGTCCGTTACGATCGTTGTCTTTGTGAATACCTCAGCACCCTGCCCTCTTCTGTGACCTACAGCGCCTATCTCGCTCATATCCTTGATAACAGCGGCATCGCCCTTTGTCATTACCTCAACCAGCTTTTCAAAAGCCTCTGTGTGAGTGGGGGGAACGAACATTCCTCTACATATTCCCTGCCGTCAAACGTCTTGTGAGTGATCTTTCCGTCTATACCGATACGCTCGCAATTTCCCTTTGCTATGACCGACTCATCCTTCATATCTATAAGCTGATACTTCAGTGATGAACTGCCGGCATTTACTACCAGAATTTTCATTTAAATAAGATACCTTTCTGAATTTATTTTTGCTGAACGCAATATCATTATTATTTTAAACCAAACCGCCCGAAAAAATCAAGTGCTTTGACGAAAATTACGACTGCTTGCCGATATTTTTACACCGTGAGGAGAAAACAAGAAAAACCGCCCCGATTAAAAGGCAGTTGATTTTTAATTCAATCTCGGGAGCGGCTGTTTATGAAGTTGCATCCCCCCCGATAATATGCTAAAATATTCACGAGGGAAACCTTGGACGTCAGGCGGTCAATTCATCTCCCCGAAGTGCGTTGCACTTTGAAAGGAGGTGAAGCTGTGTACATAACTCTGGACAACTTAATTCAGATTGGTATTTTCCTTACGGGATTTACCGTTATGATATTCAGTATCATTTCTTTTGTTATAAATTTTACAAATAAAAAGAAATAACCGCCCAAGCTACCAACTTAACGGTTATTTCATACCTTAATTTTGGGAGCGACCGTCTGTCGTTTCCCTCTTTTGTATCTATAATATAACACAAAAATCAAGCCGGTGTCAAGTCCGGACAAGTTGCATTTCCCACGATAATATGCTAAAATATTCACGAGGGAAACCTTGGACGTCAGGCGGTCAATTCATCTCCCGTAAGTGCGAAAGCACTTTGAAAGGAGGTGAAGCTGTGTACATAACGCTAAGTGATCTAACACAGATAGGAATATTTCTTACTGCTTTCACAGTTATGATATTCACAATCATTTCTTTTAATAAAAAGAAATAACCGCCCATGCTGCTAACCTGAGGCGGTTATTCTTTAACTCAATCTAGGGAGCGACCGTCTGTCGTTTCCCTCTTTATTTATATTATAACACATTTTCTCCCATTGTCAAGTTCAAACAAGTTGCTTTTTCCGCCATTCTATGCTAAAATATTCACGAGGGAAACCTTGGACGTCAGGCGGTCAATTCATCTCCCGAAAGTGCGTTGCACTTTGAAAGGAGGTGAAGCTGTGTACATAACGCTAAGTGATTTAACACAGATAGAATATTTCTTACTGCTTTCACAGTTATGATATTCACAATTATTTCTTTTTAATAAAAAGAAATAACCGCCCATGTCTCTCCAAACTGTGTGCGGTTATTCATCGTAATCAGGGAGCGACCGTCTGTCGTTTCCCTCTTTTTTTTTGTATCTATAATATAACATAAAATCAAGCCGGTGTCAAGTGCATCGCCCTGCATAATCCGAAGAACCGCCCCGATTAAAAGGGCGGTTTTCCGTTTATCCGGTTTTCCTCACAGGCCTTATATACTTCCAGTATCTCTTGCAGTCGTGATAGAAGTAGAACACTCTGCCCTGCGTTTTGTCAAGCTCATAGCCCGACTTTTCATAGTCAAAGTCCTTCATAGCCCGTTCTATCTTTGCTTCAACCGCACTGTTTTCGGTCTGAAAGTCGAACGGTCCGTGCTCAAACACGATATACTCGCCCTCAGGCACATCCATAATCTGCATCTGCCTTGGTATCTCTCCGCTGTAGTCGGCAGGAAGCCTTACACCGTAAGCCTCAGCCAGCGGAATGCCCCAGCTGCATATTCTTCCCTCAGGCTCGTTTATGTACGCCATCACCTGACCGCTTCCGCTGTTCGCCTCATCGCCGCCCATATCGTCGAGCTTGCCCTTGATACTGTCAAGCAGTCCGCATATAGTTGCACAATCCTGTCCGGGAATGTGACTCTGCTTTTCCCAGAAGTCGTAATACCCTATACTCTCGTAGTTTCTGATATGCAGGAATTTATGAGCCGGGATAGTTACGAAATACGCCTTAATATCACTGTTTGTCTGTGCCATACCTGTTCCTCCTATACCTAAAAAGATAGCAGTCGAAAGGTCTTATAGCTGTGCGGAGAATTACAGGTACAGGGTGTAAGCGGTAAGCGCTCGGAGTAATTCCGTATGCCGCTTTGAATGCCCTTGTGAACGCCTCGTGAGATGTAAAGCCATAGTCAAGCGCAATATCAAGTATGCCCTTGTCGGTATCTCTCAGCTCCCTCAGCGCAAAAGCAAGCCTGCGGTATCTCATATAATCCCTAAGCTTCATTCCCGATATTTTGCTGAATTTCCTTGAAACATAGTATTCCGAGTAGCCAAGCGTCTGCGACAGCCTGCCGAGTGTCAGCCTTTCGTCCTCGCCGCTTTTTTATACACCTGTCTATGTCGTCAACAATATTCTGAATATTCATATACCATTCGTTTATCCCGTTCATCTGTTTTTTCTCCCGTACAGCTTTCTTCCATCTTTTCGACTGTATTCATTTTATCACAAACGAGAAAGCCGAAACTTGATACGGCTTGCCGTCCTGCTTATTCCTCCGGCGTAAAGAACACATTCCCGTCATCGTCTGTCGTAAACACCGTGAAGCCTGTATAGCACACGTTTCCGTAAATGTCGTTTATAACAAAACTGTATCTGTAGTCGCCTGCAGGCAGATTGACAAACTCTATCATATTGTCGCCGCTGTAGGTGCATTCATCGCCCTCGGCTTTGCCTGCAAAGTTACCCTCGCTGTCGTAAGTATTGAATATCGGCACTATGACATCTCCCTCTTTAAGCGGAACAACGCTTCTTGCCGACTCGCCGTTTTCGTTTACGCCGTCCCATGTTCCAAGCGCCGTTATGTCATACGCATTGCCGTCCTGCGTCATAGCTATACGCAGATTTGTTTCCTTTGCCGTTGAGTTTTATAGGTGATGTGTAAACCGAGCTGTTTCCGTTTCTTCTCCACTATGAACATAGGGATAAGATTATTCTCAATCATATACCACTGACCGCTGAAATTATCCTCGACCAGTCCAGACGAGAAATCGACCTTTGTACTCTGGTCAACGCCGAATTCGATAAGCTCACCCGTTTCCTCGTCAACACGGTAAACCGAACAGTTTACGCTCGCAAGGTTGTTTATAGTATCGTCCGTAACATTGAAGTAGAACGTTCCTTCATCATCAAGCACAGGGCCGACATCTATCTGCACACTGCTCTTATCACCGCAGAAGCCCATGTTGTCGGTCTTGTTGTTGTAATGTTCCCAGTTGCTCTCATAGTCGGAATAATCCCCGTCGCTCCAGTACACCGCACCGTCCGCAAGCCATGTTTTTTCACCGCTGTACCCGTCCGTACTGCCGTTTTGTGCGCCGTATGCGATTCTGTCAACAAACGTCATATAGTACGGACTTACGCACACCTTGCCGAATGTGGCAAGCTCGGTAGAGCCTGAAACGCCGAACGGATAGTAGGTCGAAAGCCCCGTTGAGCCGTCCTTGTCCTCGCCGTAGATGTTATACACTACCGCCTTTTCAAGCGCCGACATAACCTTGTCCGCCTTGTCGCCCGATACCGTAGCCGCTATCATAGAGCCGAGATCCACCATGTTGGTATATCCCTCTGTATCGTTGTTACTGCCGTATGCTCTTACGGTATAGATGCTTCTTACCGCATTTGCAAGCAGTGCAGGGTCGGAAGAAATATCGTTCATTTCCTCGGCGGCATCATTCACTGCCTTTACAAGCTCGTCTATACGGCTGAGATCCGTTATCGAAAGCGTAGCCTCGCCGCCTGCGCCGATAGCCTCGCACGATGCCATAAAGCTGTCAGCGACCGTCTTTCCGAGTTCGGCTGTATCCGCTGTCGGATTACTTTCCATAAAGCCTGCTATCTCGGTATAATCCCAGCCGTAGCCCGGTTCCGTTTCTTCCGATGCAAACATATAGTCTGCGTGCGGAACAAGCATATTCGCCGTTTCGACCGTTGCCATAAGGCAAGCGTCAAAGCCGATGAACGCAAACTTATCCGTCATCTTGCCATATACAGATGTAAGCGCAGTGTCTATCTCCTCAAGCGACAGCGAATCGTTCTCGTTAAGCTCATCGAAGCACACGCCGCTTATACTTCCTCCGCCGTGATTCCAGAAGATAAGCCCCATTTTAGCCGCCGCATAGTTTTCTATACCCCCAGCTTAAAAAATCGACAAGCACATCCTCCTTGCCCATATTGACAGACTCTTTTTCTTCGATAAGGCTTATTTCTCCGCCCGTTACAACATAACGCTGTGTCTTTTCGGCAGAGATGCCGTATGTATCCGCCCACGCTCCGGCACCGCCCGTCTGAATGACGAACTTCACGTTCTCGCTTTGTGACCCTGCGATCATTTCCTCAATGTCGCCGCTTGCAAGCCCGTTCTCGCTTTCAAGGTCGCTTCCGCACATATAAATGAATACCGTCTGTGTGCAGTCCTCGCCCATAGGTTTTTCGGCTTCACGCTGTTTTCTTGCAATGCTTATCCCGTCCGAACCGCTGAACGTCAGCTTTGACGCACGACTGCCCGTAACACTTCCGTCATATTTATTATCACTGCCTTCGCTACTTTCCGCATTGCCGCCGTCGCTCGTCTGCCTGTTGTCGCTTGCCGTGCTGTCGGAAATCTCCTCCTCATCGTCAAGGCAACCGCTTGAAAGCACAGCCGTTGCAAGTACCGATGCCGCAAGCAGTGTCCGTAATATCTTTTCGCTTGTTTTTCTCATAAGCTCTCCTTTTCTCTTAGCCGTAATTATAACCATATTCTCACATATTAATTATAATCGTTTTTCTCGGCAATTGCAACGAAAAGGCACAAACGGTATTTAATCGGCTGAAAACGGTAATCCCCCTCGCCGCCCTAAACTTCCAAAACCGCATTATTCCTCTCACTTTTCGTAGGGCGAGGGGCTTGTGTCAAGAGTAACATGGTTTACACATTGTGCAAGCACATGGTTTACATGTTATCAATAACAAACGAACATAAAAAATGAACTTGAAATGAGGGCGAAGCCCGAATGGAAAGTTCATTTTTTATGTTTCGCCTCGGCGAAACGTGGGTCGTTTTCGATTAGATAAGCTTTTTTAAGGTAAACACTCTCTTTTCTATATCTATCTGTCCTATTCTGAATTGCCTGAAATAGAGATTTATGAGATGCTGTCCTTTATTGGATTCTTTTACAGCAATAGTTTTTCCGCCAAACGCCTCGCTTAAATAATAACCTTGATTTCTTATGGTGACATATCCGCTCTCTTTTACCTTTCTTAATTTATATTCATCGCTGTATTCCCATTCTGATATGTCGGGCGTGTATGCCCGTTCGCTCGGATGGTAATGTTTTGCCGGTGTGTCAAGATTTAATGCGTAATGCGGACGTTTTGTGTTGTAGAAATCACGGTATTTGTCAAGCTTTATTTTTGCGTCTTCAAAATCTTCAAAGCTTTCATACTTTAAAAAATTCTCTGGTTAATGAGCCGTTGAACCGTTCTTCCTTGCCCTGCGTCTGCGGATGGAATATGCGCCCGTGTAAAGTCAATATTCCCAGCTCCATAAACCAAACTTCAAATCTTGAAAATCCGTAGACTGAGATGTTCCCCATGGTGTGCCGTTATCACAAAGAAATGAAAACGGCATGCCGTATTTCAAAAAAATACGCTCCATTTGCTGCCTTACCTTGTCAAGAGTAACATGGTTTACACTTTGTGCAAGCACATGGTTTACATGTTATCAATAACAAACGAACATAAAAAATGAACTTGAAATGAGGGCGAAGCCCGAATGGAAAGTTCATTTTTTATGTTTCGCCTCGGCGAAACGTGGGTCGTTTTTCGATTAGATAAGCTTTTTAAAGGTAAACACTCTCTTTTCTATATCTATCTGTCCTATTCTGAATTGCCTGAAATAGAGATTTATGAGATGCTGTCCTTTATTGGATTCTTTTTTACAGCAATAGTTTTTCCGCCAAACGCCTCGCTTAAATAATAACCTTGATTTCTTATGGTGACATATCCGCTCTCTTTTACCTTTCTTAATTTATATTCATCGCTGTATTCCCATTCTGATATGTCGGGCGTGTATGCCCGTTCGCTCGGATGGTAATGTTTTGCCGGTGTGTCAAGATTTAATGCGTAATGCGGACGTTTTGTGTTGTAGAAATCACGGTATTTGTCAAGCTTTATTTTTGCGTCTTCAAAATCTTCAAAGCTTTCATACTTTAAAAAATTCTCTGGTTAATGAGCCGTTGAACCGTTCTTCCTTGCCCTGCGTCTGCGGATGGAATATGCGCCCGTGTAAAGTCAATATTCCCAGCTCCATAAACCAAACTTCAAATCTTGAAAATCCCGTAGACTGAGATGTTCCCCATGGTGTGCCGTTATCACAAAGAAATGAAAACGGCATGCCGTATTTCAAAAAAAAATACGCTCCATTTGCTGCCTTACCTCTATGTACGTTTCCCCGGCGAGCGGTGCACAGCAAAGGCTGAATCTTGAGCAATCATCAATGATATCGAGCGGATGACATCTTGCTCCGTTTCTCATGGCAAAATGTCCTTTAAAATCAGCCTGCCACATTTCATTGGGTTCACTTTTTTCAAATCTGACATAAGGAGTTGCAATCTGACTTGCTTCCTTTGTTATCAACCCATTGCGTTTAAAAATATCATTGATGGTTCTTGGACAAGGAATATCTGTTATCCCCTCATCACGAAGCATACGGTGTATTTTAGTTGCACCTATCGCAGGATACTTTTTTCCTGTATTCTACAATGAATTTTTCAACTTCATCGTCTGTCTTGTTGCCAACAATATGTGGTGCTCGACTTTGATCACATAGCGGTTGACCGTTCAGGTAACGTTCAATCCATTTGTCACCGGTGGGTCGGCTTATTCCATATTCCCGGCACAATTCGGCTTTTTGCTTTTTTCGTGTGACAACACTCTTTTTACAAATTCTTCTCTCATAGTTACTATTACTTTCTCTTCCCAAGGCATAAACTTTGACTCCTTTCGAATTTTATGCCTCTATTTTATCATAAATATGTAAACTATGTCCTTGCACATTCTGTAAACTATGTTATCACACTATACAGGCTTGCCCCTCCCGTTGCACCGTAGTTATTGATTTTCTCAGCGTTTTTAATCTATCAATCATCAATAGCGGATTGCAATCAAATTTTCATTTTTATATATTAACTTGATTTTTGATAATTGCAGTGATGTTTCGGGAGGGGCAAGCCCACTCCCCTACGAATATTCCTACAATTCATCACAACCGCATATAAACTGCAAACGCCAAACTTGGCTTATAAACACTTTGCCGGTTTCGCAAAATGTAGCAAATCGCAAACATTCTTGGCTCCCTTGCCAAAGGGAGCTGGATTGCGACAAGACTTTTTTTTCTTATTATAAATTGCAACATTTCTGCGATTTAATCAACGTTAATATCCGCTCAACCCTATCTGTCGCAAGACTGAGGGATCGTTACACCGATTACTGACATCCCCACAGCCTTCTCACAATCACAACTCGCCCCTCACCAACCCTTCCAAAACCTCAACCACCTAAGTAAGTCCTAACTAACCTAATTTTTACAAAAAAATTTTCAAAAACCTCTCTTGACAAACGCCGACATATCGGTTATAATAAAATCAACAAATCAGTAAACGTTACTGATTTCGCTAACAACAATAAGAAAATAAAAGATTTTATCACTATGAAAGGATAGGTAATTTACTATGAAAAAAGTGGGTATGTCCGGTATGCGGTTACGTTCATGAGGGAGATACACCTCCCGAGTTCTGCCCCCAGTGCAAGGTTCCGGCAGCAAGTTCACAGAACTCAAGGAAAACGATAAGCTGGTATTTGCTGACGAGCATAAGGTAGGCGTTGCAAAGGCTGTTGAGGATGAGGAGATCATCGCAGGCTTAAAGGCAAACTTCGAGGGCGAATGCACAGAGGTAGGTATGTATCTCGCTATGGCAAGAGCCGCTCACAGAGAAGGTTACCCCGAGGTAGGCCTTTACTACGAAAAGGCAGCTTGGGAAGAGGCTGAACACGCAGCAAAGTTCGCAGAGCTTTTAGGCGATGTTGTAAGCGCATCGACTAAGGAAAACCTTGAAAAGAGAGTTGCCGCAGAGCACGGCGCTACACAGGGCAAGCTTGACCTCGCAAAGAGAGCAAAAAGCAGTTAAATCTTGACGCTATCCACGACACAGTTCACGAGATGGCTAAGGATGAAGCCCGTCACGGCAAGGCTTTCGAGGGTCTGCTGAACAGATACTTCAAGTAAGCGGCGGCTGTGAGCCGCACCAAATTCGCCTTTTTTCAAAATTCTGCTTACCGCAGGACAGCAAAACGGCGTATCATAAAAAGCAATAAACAAACCAAGCCGTAAGCACTCTTGCTTACGGCTCAGTTTGTTCTTATAGTAAAAACGCATCTGATACACAAAAAAGAACACCGGTCGCCCGGTGTTCTCTTTTTTTTACTGTCAGCTTATTTGGCTGTATTCACATTTGCATAAGTATAAGCGCTTGTATTTGCACCCTTATAAGACGCAATCCTTACCTTATACACGCTTCCGGCCCTGAGTCCGCCAATAGTGACAGTAGCATTCGCACTGCCCTTTAACGTCTTTTTGACCCACTTGCCGCCTTTGTAAATTTCAACCTTATATCCGTCTGCACTGGCGTTTTTACCCCACTTAACGGTTATCGAGTTGCTTTTTGCCGATACAACCTTGATATCGGTTACCGGTGAAAGCACTGCAGTAACCGTAGTATAGCTGTAATCGCCGTACAGATTGTCCTTATACGCTCTTACCCTTACTTTATATGTGCTGTAAGGTGTAAGTCCGTCAAGTTCAGCCATTGCTGTCTTATTATCGGTTATGGTCTTTTCAACCCACTTACCGCCGGATATAATATCCTACGTTATATCCGTCAGCGTTTGCATCCGCATTCCATATAACTACTGCCTTTGAGTCAACTGCGCTCTTTTACCTTAAGACCGCTGACCTTTGTCGGAGCGGTAGTGATATAAATATCGTCGAATGCACTCTGAAGCTCACCCTTATAAGCCTTTATTCTGACCTTGTAGGTTTTGTAGCCCTTAAGCGAGCCTATTGTAACGGTAGTTTTGTTATTGCCGGTCAGCGTCTTTTCATTCCACTTACCGTCTGCATAGTACTGAACGGTATAACCGTCCGCACTTTCGTTCTTATCCCATGTAAGCGTAAACGAAGAAGATGTTACTGCCTGTGTAATACCCGTAACTTTTGACGGGAGCGTATCGATATAGCCGTATGTATACGGGCTGTAAAAGTTGCCCTTATATGCGCTTACCCTTACTTTATATCGTGTTCCCGCACAAAGTCCGTCTATAACCGCCGCTATATTATTGTTGCCGGTAACAGTCTTTGCAGACCACTGATTATCAATGTACCACTCTACCTTGTAGCCGTCCGCTCTGGTGTTTCTGTTCCAGCTTATTCTTACCGTTTCATCGGTAGCCTTCACCGTATTTATATTCCATACGGGAGAAGGAATGGTATCAACATAGAAACATCTGAACTTGCCGGTGAAGCTTCCTGCATAAGCCGCTATCCTTACCTTATATTTAAGGCCTGCAGAAAGACCGCTCAGCTTTGCCGCTACTCTGTCGCCGTCCGTGCTGAAGCCGATCTGCTTCCACTGATTGCCGACATAGCATTCGACATAATATCCGTCAACACCGCTTATATTCTTCCAGCTTATATCGACTTCATTGTATGTCGTCTTTTCAACCGCTATTTCTTCCACATCGGGAATAGGCTTTACGGGAACACGGTTTCCGATATATGAATCCTTACATCTTGTGCATTCAAATACGCTGTAGCCTTCGTTGCGATAGTCAGGCTCAACTACTTTAATTACAACATAGTCGTGACCGAGAGGTTCGCCATACTCCGCACCGCATATTTCACACTTTGCCTTTTTTGGTGCAGGTAGCCTCTCCTCCGGAATGCTCACATTCGGTTATCGTAGCCGTTACAACGTCCGACTTCATCGAAACTCCCGCCGTTGCAGCATTGCTGTAGGTAAGACGGCAGTAGTACCTGCCCGTTGTGAGATTTTCGAGCGACAGCTTTCTGTCCGTAGCGCCCCTCTATCTCTGTTTCGTTGCCGTTTTCATCAATGGCGATCCACTGATAAGCAACCTTTTGCGTCGACCTCGCCTGAATACCACGGCACTGCACTTATTTGAAGTGACGGTATGTCGTCGGGATAATAACCGTTGGTGTAATATACAGTATCAATCGGCTTGATTATCTGCATCGGACACAACCGTACCGTAAGTCCGTTTGTCGATGATGCCGTTGCCTTATTAAGACTGTATATATCTATCCACTCTTTTTGTTCCTCTGTCCTGTACCCCCAGAAGCCGGGATCGATATAATCGGCTATCACCTTATTCGGGGCATTAGTTATGATTTCGGCAAACCCACCTGACGAAATGGATACATTACCGCCGTTTATAGTAAGGCAATTTATATTGTTTGCGGCCATTGTAACATTTCCGCCGTTTATGGTCACATTGCTGCCTGTTGCAAGCCCGTCAAATGTGACATCACCGCCCCTCACTATGAATGCGTCTTGATTCTCAAACGCTGTCACCGCACAACGTCCCGTAACCGTCAGCTTTGCCTTGCCGTTTATGATGATCGGACGTGAGAACGCTGTACGAACTGCGTACTTGAGCGTGAAGTTACCTTCGGTTATGACTAACTGACCGCCGTATCCGTTCTTGTTATAAAGCGGATATAAGGTACAGCCCTCGTTTTCGCTCTTCTGAGCGTCTTTCGCAGCCTCGTCAAGATCGTTATAATACTTGACATCGTCGCCCTTTGTTATCTTTGCATTGAACTTGCTCTCGCATTATCTCGCAATATGTCGGCGTAGTAATATTACCTGCGGTTTCCTTTGTCCGCTGTAGGATCGACCACCTGAGAATGATCACAGTCAACAAGGTCTATGCTTACAGTGTTCGACTTTATTTCATAGCCGTCACCGGTAGTAACTACGTAGTATATCTCAGCAACATCGCTGTCGCCTGCCTTATCAATTATTTCGTCTGCCGACAATTTAGCGTCCTTTACAAGTGCGCTTAAGCTGCTATAAATTATATCTCCGCTTACATAGGAGTTTATACCGTATCTCTTACTTACATACGAGTCGTTCAGGTTCGAGCCGTGAGCAAGAGCAAGGTTGAACTTCAGCGTGGGATTTGCGTTGCTGTTGCGATACAGCTGGTTTATTTCTGTGCTAAGCGTTGCTTGTACTATCGGTGCCTTAGCAACGGTAACACCGCTTGCTTCCGACACCTCACGTTCTTTAAGCGTCAGCCATGCACCGCCCTCTGTTTTCTTATACGCATAGCCGTCAGCCAGAATATCTGTTATCTTGCCATCTTTTACCGTAATGTTATCATATTGTCCGCCGCTGAGCTTAACATCTCCGCCGTTTACGGTGAGATATGCGATTCTTGTGGCTTCTTCGGCAGTCAACCTGGAGCCCGGCTCGGCAATTACAGCGAAAATATTGGCGTTGCCTCTAAGTGTCAGCTTACCGCCATCGGCGACCTTTACTGTATTATACAAGATGGCGTTATCGCCATTTGCAATAAGTGTAACATCACCTGTAACAGGGAGGTAGTCTGTATCATAAACGGAAGACATCAGCATGGTTATTGTTGCACTTGCAACGCTGTTTGCCTTGGCAAACGCCTTTCCCAGATCTTCCTTAACAAAATATTCTGTCTTTTCCGCTCCGTTCTCGGTATAGCTTACGCTTGCAGCGATCAATGAATTGCAGTATATGCAACGGTTATCTCTGCCCACACCGTCCGGGTGGTCGCATCTTATTATTCTTACGTTATCGAAGTTTGACGAAGCGTTTGCTTTCAGAGCGCTGTACAGCTGAGAATCGACACGGCTGCCGCTCGCTAAAATTTGATAAAGATAAATTTCACTTGAGCAGTCTATATTAGCGATATTAGCATTCGTGATACTTGCCAGCTGTTTAAGCAGAACACCGTCTTCTAAAATCAGCGTGTCAATTTTCAGCGTTTCAACATAGGAGGAGAAGTATGTGGCATTTAATTTCACATTCTGGCAAACTACGCTGACCTCTCCCGAGAAAGTAACAGTGCCGCCGTCCATGCTAAATCCATTTTCAACCCCAAAAGTACACTTACTGTCACTGCGTATAGTGATTTGGGTTCCGGATCCGTTAAAGCTATTGATATAGACACCAAAGCCGTTCATATCGACAGTAAGTTTTCCGCCGTTTACGTTAATGTCAGTATTTCTATCGAAGAAATCTCTGAGCATTTTCAGCGTACAGCCCTTGTTTTCGTTCTTTGCCGCAAACTCAAAAATGCTTCCGTAAGTTTTGTAAAGTATTTTACCGTTGTTCCGGTCTCACTCTTTACAGTGATTGCAGCGTATATCTTTGTGTTACACTCTCTGCACACGCCTGCTTTGGTATCAACGTCATCATGCGGGCACTGATAACCGCAGCCGCACCTTCCTGTTTCGTCATACTCATGCTTGCTGTGGTCGATTACCGTAAGTGAATTATCGCTTTCCGAAACCTTGCTTGCGTCAAACAGCTTTCCGTCGCTTGTCGCAAACGCCTTGTTCTCGCCGAGCAGATCTTTCAGTGCCTTGCCCTCTGCGCTTACATCTATGCTGCTGAATGTACCGCTGTTTATAGTGACCGTACCTCCGCTGACGCTCAGCTTATTATAAGTACCGCCGTTTATAACAGTCTTGCCGCCGCTTACGCTGATACTGTCATCGTTGATAGTTATGTCATCAAACGTTACCGTGCCGCCCGTTACAGCTATGAGATATCCCACCGAGCTTCCAGGATTACTTCGACAATGTACAGCCGTCATCTCCCGTGAACTTGACATTTCCGCCGCTTACTTTGATCACAGCAGATGCACTTCCCGTTTTCTTGAATAAAACGGTAAAGCTGCCCTGTATGATCTCACAGTCTCTGTTCACACCTCTGTATAATTCTAATGTACAGCCGTTGTTCTCCTCAAGCTGTGCCGCTTCAAATGCTTCGGGCACATTGTCGGTATAGCATGCCTTGTCGCCGTTTGTTTTAACAAGTATCGCATTTATGCCGGCATCACATAACGAACAACGATAGTAATCATACTCGTCTGTCGTTAATGCGTCATACGGATGCGTACAGGTCGCTATTTCAAACTCGACATCATTCGTCACATACTCATATCCGTTCAGCTTGATAACAAGATGTGCCTTTACAGTGCCGTCAGTATCGGAAATTTCACTTGCATTTGCAAACGTAGATGAATTTCCGCCGAAGTCGCTCTCTCTTATTAAGGTATCGCCGACATATAAACCGACTGTGACCTTATTGGCATCACTTACCGTGTATCCGTCGCTTGTCTTAACATTGAATTTAAATGAGATCTGCCGTGCACCTCCGCCGTTGCGGTACAGCACAGTCTTATTTGCTGTCGCCGTTGCACTCTTTATCGGCGCTTCCTTTACTTCTACATTAGCTATATCCTGCTTTTCACGCTCTGCAATAGTAGACCAGATGCCGGAATCGATAAAACTCCAATAGGCATAGCCATCCGCAAGAAGCTGTCCTACGTTTCTGCCTTCACCTGAAACCTTTATGCTGTTGAATTTGCCGCCATTAATTACAGCGTTACCGCCGTCTTCAATTCTGAAGTCAGAGAAAATACCACCGTTGATTTCCGCATCGCCGCCGTTGCGAACGACAACACATTTTATTGTACCACTGCCGTTAACGGTCAGCTTACCGCTCTTCACTTCTATGGCATAGTAGGGATCAAAACCGGAAGTTTAGAGCTTTTTACCGTGTTAAGTTCAAGCGTAACATTGCCTGTAACAGCTATCGTATCTGTAATATCGGCCGTAATATCCTTATACAGCGTTACAGTAGCCGTACCTATCTCATTAGCCCTTTCAAAAGCGTCATAAATATCGCTGAACAGATCCGTATTTTCGCTTCCGCCGGCAGTACAGCTTACAGTTGCAACAATTTCCTCATTGCAGTAAGGACAGGGATTACCGTCAAGCACATAACTGCCGTTTTTGTCCTTATGGTTGCACTTTTTGAACAAAAATTCTATCGGTTTCGGTCATGGTCTGAATAGCTTCGTATGTGTAAATAGTAAAGCCATTTATATTATTGCCGAAAACTACGCTTCCACTCGCAATTGCCATACCTAAAGTATAACCGCTGTCTGTTTTGCAAGTGGTGCTGCCGAACTCGCCGGTTACGATAGAGATGCTACCGGACCCGTTGATATTCACGCTTAAAGAATCGGCTGTAACATAATTGATGACCGTGTCTCCGCCGTTAGCTTTCAGTGCATCAATATTTGCACCGTTTACAACAGCCTTTCCGCCATTTATTGACAGTTCTTTAATATAACTCTCGGCACTGTTTACTGCAAGCGCACCGCTTGTTAATGTTACACTTCCCAGCTTGATTTTACCGTCAATTGTAACCTTAGCGTCCGCTCCGGTTACTTCGATTTTGCTTATCAGAGTTTCTACATCGGCTTGTTTTACCGAAGAAGTGAAAGTCACGTCACCGCCGTTGACATCGAACTGATAAAATACCTTCTTACCGTTAAAGTCAACAGTAAACCTGCCGCCTGTCACGGTAATGGACTCAGATACTCCTTCCGACATCAGCTTTACAGTGCTGCCCTCGTTCTCCTGTGCCAGCTTTATGGCACTCTCTATATCCGCATAGCCTAACGACTTGCCGTCAGCATCTACTACCTCGGCTTCTATCAATGCATCACATATACCGCAGATTACTAAACCGTCGTTTTCGTATGAAAAGCTTATCCTCAGGGTGCGAGCAGGTCGCAAGTGTAAGCTTAAGCACATTCGACTTATATTCGTATCCGTTGCACTTCAGTACAATGTAATATTCAACCTCGCCGTCTTTCGCCGCAAGCTTACCGATTTCATAACAGTGTACCATATATTTATTGTACAAATTATAATCTTTAATGCGATTATTGCCGTTTACGAAATCCGAATAGGTTGCACCCCTTGAACCGACCGCCAATTCGTATGTAATATCGACGTATAAATATTTCTCTCCGTTACGGTATATAACAGGCGCTTCTTCGCCTACCCACGCAATACTTGCGCTCTTTATCGGCGCTTCTTCTACACTCAACGGTTTATCGTTGTTATTCAAACTGCTATAAACGCTCTCTGCACGTTCTGCAATTGAAAGCCATGTACCGTCTTCAACTTTATAAGCATAACCGTCAGCCAGAACAGATTCAAGATTGCCGTTAAATATCTCGATGTCGTTGAATTTACCGCCTCTGAGAGTTTTTACATTACCGCGAACGGACAGACCTTGTATAGTGCCGCCGCCTATTTCTGCGTTGCCTCCTTTTTTAACTGACACAGAATTGAAGTATCCACCGCCGTTAATGACTAATTTTGAGTTTTCATTAACGTAAATAGGTGTATCCATATCACCATCGCCGTTTACAGTAAGCGTGCCACCGTCAGATACAGATATATGCGCTATGCCATAACGACCACCCAGTGTTTTACCGTTCAGTTCAAGCGTTACATTGCCCATAACGGTAATCTCCTGTGTACATTTGTCTGTAATATCCTTATACAGCGTTACTGTAGCCGTACCTACCCCATTAGCCTTGTCAAAAGCGTCATAAATATCACCGAACAGTTCTGTCTTTTTCGCCGCCGTCAGCTGTATAGCTTACGCTTGCGGCAAACTCAGAGTTACAGTATTTGCATATACCGCCCTCATTAAAGGCATAACTGCCGTCCTCATTCTTATGCTCGCACTTGGTAAACAGATAATAGCTTACAGTGTTGTTTTCGGAGTCAAAATTATTTTTTTCGGCTATATCGCTGTATAATAAAGCCTTTGCTGTTTTTTCTCAGCAGTCGGATCTGTCGGATTGTCGTAGCTTATCACACGCACACCGCTTGCGATTACGTCCTTTAATTTAAACTGTCCGAGATAGACATTGCCGTAAGTACCGCCGCCTATAGTAAGCTTTGCGTCAGTTGCGTCTTCGCTTACAAATAAATTATCAGCACCCGCATCATTGTCAACATTGACGCCTTCGCTGACAGTTACGGTACCGCCTGATATAGCAATACTATCAAATCCGGCGCTTGAGCCCTCAGGTAATGTAAGAGATCCGCTCTTCACATTAACCTTGCACCTGATGAACATATAACCTTCAGCAATAACATCTGCACCGTCAATAGTTATTGTCTGATTGTAATCATAGATAGTACCATAATTACTTGTGGTAATAGTAAACTGACCGTTTGACAGCCTAACCCCCACTATTGATCTTACCGCTTGTTACAAGAGTGAAAACACAGCCCTTGTTTTCAGCCTTATCGGCATATAATAAGCCTTCTTCAATGCTGTCAAAATATTCGTCAGTAGTACCGTCGGCTGATGTCACCTTTGCATAAAGCACAGCACCGCACGCACACTTTGTCTCTGTTTCGGTGTATGTATGAGTATGCTTTACAACTGTGACATTTCTAATTCCTTTGCTGAGTGTCACTGCACTGCCGTCAACTATACTTTCGGGGAGATGTGTGACACTGTTTAAGGTTGCAAATGCATAGCCCTTTGCAAGCAGATCGTTTACAGGTGTGTTATCAGTCAAAGATCCGCAAATTATATCGTAGTATCCGCCGTATAAAGCTATACCGCTTGTGCCGTTTTTTATTGTTAAGTATGTACAACTGCCGCCGTAGAACTCCACACATTCAGCCGCATCGGCAGTTACAGCGAACAAGGAAACGGCTGAACTGCTGTCATCCGCAAGTACCGTTTATAAGCGTACCGCCCTTATTCACGGCCATTTCCAGGCCTATACTGCCGTTTTCACCACTGTTTTTAAGATACAGCACGCCCCCGTCGTTTACGTCAATTCCTCTGATTTCCGGTGATATAGAATGTCCGTTCACATCAACAGTTAACGTTGCATTGCCGATCACTATGTTCTGCGAAAGCTCACAGTCCTTATACAATGTCAGCGTACAGCCGCTGTTTTCCTCCGATAATGCCGCAGTAAAAGCGTCGTCTATATTATCGAAATACTTCGCTGTTCCCACGCCCGAAACGCCCGCAGTAAGCTGATATTCGCAGGTAAGGCATACACCCGTTTTGCTGTCAACATCGCTGTGGGGGCATACATATCCGCAGTCGCACTTGCCTGTTCCACTGCTGTATTTGTGGTCAGCGTCAGTATGCTTTACAACTGTGACATTTCTAATTCCTTCGCTGAGTGTCACCGCACTGCCGTCAACTATACTTTCGGGGAGGAGTTGTGAATTCTTGTACGGTCGCAAATGCATAACCCTTTGCAAGCAGATCGTTTACAGGTGTGCTGTTGCTTTCCTCGCCGCAGATGGTGTTGTACCTTCCGCCGTATAAAGCTACACCGCTTGCGTGTGCAATATAAACATTCTCAAATATGCCGCCGTATATTTCGACACACTTAGCACTGTTAATGACTAAATTGAGTACATCTGCGGCTGAACTGCCGCCGTCTGCAGTACCGTTTATAAGCGTACCGCCGTTTACACTAAAAGGTGCGTCTATGCATCCGCTGCTGGTGCTTTTCCTGCTGTCCTTAAGGTACAGCACACCACCGTTATTTACACTTATATCCGCCTCTCCGCCGAGTGAATATCCGTTCACATCGACAGTAACCGTTGTATTGCCGATATCTACGCTCTGTGTTATCTCGCAGTGCTTATACAATGTCAGCGTACAACCGCTGTTTTCCGCCGATAATGCCGCAGTAAAAGCGTCGTTTATATTATCGAAATACTTCGCTGTTCCCACGCCCGAAATGCTCGCAGTAAGCTGATATTTGCAGGTAGAGCATACACCCGTTTTGCTGTCAACATCCGTATGACCGCACCGCTTACCGCAAATCGTGCACTTGCCCGTTGTGCTGTCGTAACTGTGATCTTCATGTGGTGCTACAATAACAGGTGTTACAAAACCGTCTTTCAACAGTGTTTTTGAGCCGTCTATCGGCACAGCGGAAGACGTCATAAACATACGGTTCTCAGCCAATAAAGTCAGTATTTCTGCGTTTGCTCTGTCCCCGCCGCCGTTATAGCGTATTTTTAGGAAAGCTCCGTCGTGAAGAATTACGTCACTGCTTGCATCGTTTATATTGAGTATTATGCCGAGTGAACGATAGCAGTCAAATGTACCTGCACCTACCGACACAGTTCCCTTAGCGCCGCAGTTTTCGTCAAATGTCAGCTTACCGCCGTCCACTACATTGAAATCGCCATAAATACTATTATTTTTTTCCGATCCCGTAACGGTTATATCTCCCGAAACAGTTAACGTACCTACATTGGCTTCCTCAGCGATCCACAGCGTGAACTTACGGCTGAGTGTTGTATAGCTGCCTGCATAATTCTTGTATACTTTTAATGTACAGCCGGTGTTTGCGTCACTGTCAGCCGCTTGAAAAGCCGCTTCCATCTCAGTTTCCTTATAAACAGAAGCTGCAGCCCCGTCCTTTACGATAACAGCCGCATACTGATATTCACACTCGTTACACTTACCCGTTTTGCTGTCAACATCGCTGTGAGGGCAAACATATCCGCAGCCGCACTTGCCGTCAGTATAGGTATGGCTGTGGTCTTTGACTGTCAGCGTTTCACTGCTTGATATTTCCTTAACATTTGCATTGAAAAAGAGTTCCGTCAGTCTTGAAGAAAGCCTTACCCTCTCCGAGCATATCGTATAATGTCTTGCTGTCCCTGGCGTAAAGTCCGGCTTGATATGCACCGGCTTTCAATATAACCGTACTCGAATCATATACATAGATCGAAGTGTCTAAAACTACATCGCCGTCTATTATAAGCGTACCGCCGGCGTATGAAGCGTCGTATGTCGGATATACATTACAACCGAGCATAACCGGATTGCCGCTGTTGTTGATCGTAAGCTTTCCGTTTTTTGCAAGGAGTAATACTCCGGATATTTAATCTGCGTCCGTTTAAGTCAATTGTAAGTTCTCCGTATAAGTCATACTGAGCGCTTGGTTTAGAATAATCCTTAAACAGCTTTATCGTACCGCTTCCGTTGTATTCATTCAGTAAAGAGTCAAGCTCATCGGTATCTACATACTGTAAGTTTCCGTTCTTGTCTGTATAGAGTGCGACAGACACAACCGCACCGCAGATTGAGCAGATGCCGGTGTCCGTGTTTATATCACCGCCATGCTCGCAGGGCTTTCCGCACTCCTCGCACTTGCCTGTTCCATCGCTGTATTTGTGGTCAGCGTCAGTATGCTCAACAACAGTAAGCGCAACGGAATAACCCATACTTCCATATTCTTTATAAAGATCAAGATAATTGCCGTTATCTTCACGTCGCAGTGCCTGCCGGGTAACATCAAGAAGATTGCCTAATTTCAGAGCGCCGGAATTGTTTTGGCGATGATATGTCAGCCCACCTAACTTCATTCCCGTAGCGAGCTTTACAGATGTCGTTGTAGTTCCGTCATCATTCACGGATGCTATCACAGTCAACTGCTCTGTAGTTACTTTTGCGCCATCGTTTACAGCAAGCCGTGCACTGTCCTCAACAAAAATTGTATCAAATTCTACATTTGCTTCGCTGTCAATTATGAATGATCCGCCGCCTTTGCGAACATACACCTGCGTAACATAACTGCCCGCTGTGCCGGTTAATGTAAGCGTGACGTCTTTGTTGACCCCAAGTTTGTTGACCCCAAGCTTGATATTGTTCAGCTTGTGACCGTTAAGGTCGATCATAACATTGTGTTTTTACATCTATAGTATCTAAAGTTGCAGTTGCCGATGTATCGCCGATATCCTGATAGATCTTAACATAGTTTCCGGTTTCGGCAGTAATGCTGTCAAGGCAGTCTGCGAGCGTGTCATAGCCTGTCGGCGCATTGCCGTCTGTGCTGATTGTAGCAACAAACTGATGCGCACACTCGTTACACTTACCCGTGTTAATGTCAATATCGCTGTGATCACATAACGCTCCGCAGTTTGTGCATTTACCGTCGGAATAACCGTTTTCATGTGCACATTCTTTATATGTAAATGTAAATTTTTCTGTAACAGTTTCTGTGCTGTCACCGTCTGAATAGGTTATATCGCAATACAGAACATAATTTCCGGCAGGAATATTATCCGCAAGCTTGAATTCGCCGTTGCTTCCCGGATACTGCCGCACCGAGCTCATCTGCACTGTATGCACTGTTCGTACTGTACCAGTTATAGCTTATGCTTTCACTGTCAACCGTATAGGTGCTTACAAGCTTGTAATTATCCTTCTCTTCCTGCGAAGTGTTTGTATAGAAAACCGTTCTGTTTGTGTTGTCACCCTGTGTAACCTTGTTGAAACGGTTTGCATTCGACTTTACCTGAACGGTATTGGATACAATATCTCCGCACTTTATTGTAAGAGTATTATCAGTGTCGTATGTAACCGAAAACTTGGTATCGCAGACCATGCACACCCAGCCGTAATCGGTCTTGATTATGCTTGCTAATAAATCGGGTTCATCGCCGCCGAAACAGCCCTCTTGCGTCTGCAAACTCTTCATCGCTCATATTCTTCAGAGTAATATCAAAGTAAACCGTACCCTTGAGCTTGATATCAGTCATGCCTTCAATTATTTCATACTCTTCCGTCTTGAATATTCCTGTCTGCTTTCCGAGTATTATACGGGGAGAAGTATCAGGCTTTATAACTACCGTCTTAGCGTCTGCTCCGCCAATATAATAATAGCCGTCGGGATTCTTGACCTCGCCTGTCACAGCACTTTCCGAAGCCTTGAACTCGGTCGAACCCTTTACTGTAAATCTGTTCTCGTCTATTGTCGGTACAGTTTGACCGATAGCGTATGAACCGCCCGTAGTGTAAACCGAGCCTGTACCGCTCATTATAAGGTTTACTTTGTAAATGCCATACTTAGTACCGTAAGCAGTGACCTTACCGCCGCTTATTTCGGCATCCATTCCGTCGCCGTTGTTTCCGCTGTAGTATATTCCGACTCTTGCTGCATTGCTTTCAGGCACAGTAATACTGCCGTTTCCGCTGACGGAAATTTTGTCACCGAAATTACTGGTAAGCAATATTGCACTGTTTAACGTAGATTCATTAGCACAACCTACTGCAGTAAGACTGCCGTTGCCGTCAACAGTAATGCCACGGCTGACATTGACAGCCACACCCTCAAAAGATGCAGTTGTCGCATTTGCGTTCAGCACACCGTCATTATGTATTTCAAGCGAATTTGTCTTTACAGTACCTGTTGCGTTTACTGTACCGCCGTTCAGGATTATTGATCCGCCGAGAGAGCGTGCCATACTGTCTGTAGAGCGGTTCTCTGCATTCAGCACACCGTCGCCGCTGATCGTCATTGTGCCGTCACAATTGACCTCTTTATTATTTACGGCACTGAGAACGTATGTATCGCTTTCGAGGGTATCGGTCTGTACGATAGTGTTTTCACCGTTCAGCACTATTTTCGTACCGTCAGGGACTGTTACGACGCTCATCATATTCTCTTCTGTTGTCGCCTGAATGTTCACTCCGTCAAGCGTCAGCGTCTTTGTGTCATAATCCCAGCTCCAGCCGGCACCATTTTCGTCCGCCGTCTTTTCTCTGAAATCAAGCGGTGTCGTGATGACATTGCTCTCGCCGTCATGCGTATGTCCCTCGCCCTCGGCAAATGCCGATAACGGTACAGCCGTCAACGTCATTGCCGCAGACAGCACCGCACTTATGAGCCGTACAAATTTTTTTTCTTCATGTTTTTCCTCCTGTAGATTTACCCGTGCTTATGCCATGCACCTGCACTTATGCAGTGCCTCCTTCAGCTTTTCAAGCGGTATCGGCTTCTTGTGGAAATAGGTACAGCCAAGCCTGTATGACTGCGCCCCGAATCCCTCATCGTCCGACAGCCATATTACAGGCGTATCCCTGTCGGCATTCTTCGCCGCAATAACGCCCTCCATACCGTCCGCTCCGTCGGCAAGCACGATTATAAGGTCAGCCGTCTTACACTCCGTCACAAAGCTCTCATACCTCTGACATACCCTGTAGGCAATTCTTCGATATGCCGCCGTTGCGATCTGTGTTATTTTCGCTTTCAGTATCTCCGCCTCGTTTGCGGTATCGTAAACGCAGATGAGCATACCTCTCCCCCTTATAATTTTATAATTATATCATAACTCATTCGCTTTGCGATTTCAACTTTTTGGCACGAACGGTTGTTATAACGGCGCAAACGGTCATAAATGCGGCTCATAATACAAAAACCGCACCCTACACCCACCGGTCAAGTGAAATATTTTGCCAAGCACTACCCCTCAAAAAGCACTATATCCTTGCCTCCCTTGTCAAAGGGAGCTTCTGTTGCTGAGCTTCGCTCAGCCAACTATTGAGGATTCTTCGCACCAACACCGCCGAAAACACTTTGCGTACTGACAAGGCGTTAATAATTTCGTGAGTGTATCTGTGCAACTGCACTGACATTTACCTTTCAAAAAAACGCCACTAACCTAAGATATATGTACTAATATGCGGACGTGTAGCGTTAAGCGTCCCTGCATTAACAGAATATACAATGTTCCGGTGGTTATTCGAGTTTATCCAACACCCCGACGGGGTGGGGGTGTGAGTAAGGAAAGAGGGAGCCACGAGGGAGAGAACCTAAGAGATAGGGAGAGGGGCTGTCAAGTCCCTTGCCCTAGTCTCTTTTGGTTCTTTCCCTCGTCAATATTGACAAGTGCATTGATTCGAATAGCGAACCCGAGAAGTGCTATCCTACAAAAAGCACTATCCACCTTGCCTCCCTTGTCAAAGGTGAGCTTCTGTTGCTGAGCTTCGCTCAGCCAACTATTGAGGATTCTTCGCACCAACACCGCCGAAAACACTTTGCGTACTGACAAGGCGTTAATAATTTTGTAAGTGTATCTGTACAACAGCACTGACACCAACCCTCCCAAAACCGCACTATCCCTAGCTTTGCACTATCACACTTGGTTCCCTTGCCAAAGGGAGCTGGATTGCGACAAGGCTATTTCTCCTCATAAATTGTAACATTCTGCGATTTCATCAACGTTAATATCCTCTCTGCCCTATCTGTCGCAAGACTGAGGGATTGTCACTCCACCAACCTTTCCAAAACCGCACTATCCCACCCACTTTTCGTAGGGCGAGCGTCTGCGTGTGCTTGTACGGCTTCGTATCCGCACTATCCCTTGCTCAGCACCACGTCCTTGCCTCCCCCTCGAAAAAGGGGGGGAGGTGGCACGGCTGTAGAGGTTTTTCGGCTTGCTGTACAGTATTCAGATAGTCCTGCTTTTACGATTCTGAAACTATTCCGAGCCGTGACGGTGGGGATTGCTCCCCATCCGCACCATCAATGAGATTTTCCGCACTATCCCCCGCACTAAACTTGCCTCCCTTGTCAAAGGTGAGGTGCTGTCGCCCGAAAAAATTCGGGCGACTACCGGAGGGATTGTCACTCCACCAACCCTCCCAAAACCGCACTATCCCTCGAAAATCGCCCACACCCTCGCCTTGCTTGCTCCTCCCGTTGCACCAACCCTTGTTGTTTCCACTAATCTTTGCAAAAGAACACTTATCACTTGCCTTGCTTGCCCCCGTTGCACTGAATACTGCTACCTTCGCATCGATCTTTCTTATTCAATATACTAATTACGGCTAATTTTAATTTTGCCGTTAATTATATTGTCGGCATAGCATCATGTCCCCCCTCCCTTGATTTTCCATCTTGAAACCATAAGTCCGACCCTCTTCGATTTTCTTTTCTCCCCCTCTTTTCGTTACAATTCACACTCCTACATTCATAACTAACTATACCAAAATCAGTTATATTTCTTTTTTCACTATTATTTTCTATCTTCCTTTTTATTTCCATTATCCCACCCACTTTGATTTTCTTCTCCCTTCATTTCGTTACGATTTCAATTCTATTGTTACAAATATTATATATATTATTAGTCTATATTTAATATCATCAATTAAAAGCAGAACCGTGTTATCCGCCGAACCATCCACCGCCGACACCCCCATATTTTTACAGCCTTTGTTATGCTCCCTCGTTTCGTTACACTTCCAATTCAACTATCAGCAATCAGATATAACGCATTTATCTATATTTGACATTATTACTGATAAGCCGAACCGCATTATCCACCCGAAGCAATCCGCCACCAAAAAGCCTCCTATAATTTTCAAGTTTTTTTGCAATATCTCTCCCTTCGTGTCGGAAAAAAATCTAAAATCATCAAAATTCATCATTCGGATATTCTTGCATCAATCTGCCGTCACCCCCCGATAACATAACGGTTTACGCCCTCTCAGACGTAAAAACGGTTCATCATAAATCATCACGCAGTGAATGACATATTTCACCTTTATTTTACATTCATTTACTGTTGCCGCTTTACTCGCCTCTTTACTTGACAGAACAGCCGTTTTTGTATTATAATAAAGGTTGAAATTGAATTATACCGCCATATCGGGCGTATGAAAGGACAACTCGCAAAATGGAAGAGAAAAAATATGACTTTTCTGCCATAGAAAGTAAGTGGCAGAAATACTGGGACGAGCATCAGACATTCAAGGCTGAAAACGGCAGTACCAAGCCGAAATTCTACGCTCTCGTAGAGTTCCCCCCCCTCCGGCGCAGGTATGCATGTAGGTCATATCAAGGCTTATTCGGGCCTTGAGGTAGTCAGCCGCAAGAGAAGGCTTCAGGGCTACAACGTACTGTTCCCGATTGGCTTTGACGCTTACGGTCTGCCCACCGAGAACACCGCCATCAAGACCGGCGTTCACCCCCGTAAGGTCACCGATAACAACATAGTAAAATTTACCAGCCAACTCAAGCGTGTCGGCTTCTCGTTCGACTGGTCAAGGGTCATCGACACCACCGAAGAGCGTTATTACAAGTGGACTCAGTGGATATTCCTCAAGATGTTCGAGCATGGCCTTGTATTCAGGGATAAGACGCTCGTAAACTACTGCCCGAGCTGTAAGGTCGTACTCTCAAACGAGGACTCACAGGGCGGTCACTGCGACATCTGCCACAGCGAGATAGTGCAGAAGACCAAGGAAGTATGGTACCTGCGTATCACCGAATATGCCGACAAGCTGTTACAGGGACTTGAAACGGTCGACTATCTGCCTAACGTAAAACTCCAGCAGGAGAACTGGATAGGCAAGTCTACAGGCGCTTTCGTCAACTTCTCCATCAAGGAAAACGGCGAGAAGCTCCGCATCTACACGACCCGTCCCGACACGCTCTACGGCGTTACCTTTATGGTTATCGCTCCCGAACATCCCATAATAGAAAAGTACAGAGATTCTATAAAGAACATTGCCGACCTTGACGCTTACAAGGCGGAGTGCAGCAAGAAGAGCGAATTCGAAAGAACACAGCTTGTCAAGGACAAGACGGGTGTCAAGATAGACGGTCTTACCGGCGTAAACCCCGTTACCGGCAAGGAAATTCCGATATACATTTCCGACTATGTAATGATGGGATACGGCACGGGCGCTATAATGGCGGTTCCTGCTCACGATACCCGTGACTATGAATTTGCGAAGAAGTTCGGCATTGATATAATCGAGGTTATCAAGGGCGGCGACATCTCAAAGGAAGCCTACACGGGCGACGGCGAGATGGTGAATTCGGGCGAGCTGAACGGCATCACAAACAAGAAGGACGCTATCGAAAAGATGCTCGGTGTACTTGCAAAGCTCGGCTGCGGCGAAAAGGGCGTACAGTACAAGATGAAGGACTGGGCGTTCAACCGTCAGAGATACTGGGGCGAGCCTATCCCGATAGTACACTGCCCCGACTGCGGAATTGTTCCCGTACCTTATGAGGAATTGCCTCTGGAGCTTCCTCCCGTTGAGAACTTCCAGCCCGGTCAGGACGGCGAAAGCCCGCTTGCAAAGATAGATTCATTCGTACACTGCAAATGCCCCAAGTGCGGCAAGGACGCACGCAGAGAAACAGATACAATGCCCCAGTGGGCAGGCTCAAGCTGGTACTTCCTGCGTTACTGCGACCCCAACAACGACAAGGAATTTGCTTCGCAGGAAGCGCTCAAATACTGGCTTCCTGTTGACTGGTACAACGGCGGTATGGAGCACGTTACCCGTCATATGATCTACTCACGTTTCTGGCACAAGTTTCTTTACGACATAGGCGAAGTTCCCACTCCCGAGCCTTACGCAAAGCGTACCGCACAGGGTCTTATATTAGGTCCGGACGGCGAGAAGATGAGCAAGTCAAGAGGCAACGTAATCGACCCGAATGACGTTGTTGACGTATACGGCGCAGACGTTCTTCGTGTATACGTTCTGTTTATGGGCGACTATGAGCAGGCTGCTCCGTGGAACGACAGCAGTATGAAGGGCTGTAAGCGTTTCCTTGACCGTGTATGGAATCTTCAGAATATGCTTGTCCGTGGCGATGAATACTCAGACGAGCTGAGAACATCAATGCACAAGACGATAAAGAAGGTCAGCGAAGATATTGAGAAGATGAGATTCAACACGGCTATCGCCGCTATGATGTCGCTTATCAACGAGATTACCGCAAACGGCAAGATTAACGATGCCGAGATGAAATCGCTGCTGATACTCTTAAATCCCTTTGCTCCCCACATCACCGAGGAAATGTACAATTCGCTCGGCTACGGCATACTGAACGAAGCGCAGTGGGTAACATACGATGAGGCACTCTGCGTTTGACAGCACCGTTGAGATAGTAGTTCAGCTGTGCGGTAAGATAAAGGCTCGTATAAACGTGCCTACAGCCGCCGACAAGGATGAACTGCTGAAGACAGCAAAGGAAGCTATCGCACAGTCGCTTGAGGGCAAGACGATCCGCAAGGAGATAGTCGTTCCCGGCAAGCTCGTAAACATCGCTGCGAACTGATAATATAAGGATAATACAAAACCGCTCCCGAAGTGTTACGGGAGCGGTTTTGATATATGTGGTAAATTTACAAAAAGCGACCGTAAAACTATTGACATTATACACAAATCAGTGTATAATATAGTAAAGTTAACTTTTTTATAATCTTAGGTAAGCGTAATAATATAATCATATTTAACTAAACAGCAGAAAGGATTTTTATTATGATATCGAAATTATATAACACGATGCTTTTCAGCACTGTTAGTGCCGGAAAAACAAACAATCATTCAACTTTTTCAAATTCCTGTTTATCAAGCCCCAGCTCAAACCAAAAACCATGATAGATTTGTTTTTTCCGATCAATCTGAACATTTACAAATAAGCGGTGCTTCACTCCGACAGAGTTCTCGCTCTGTAGCACAGAAAACGCAAGCCAGAAATATACCTTCAATGTTGGCAGCGAAAATCGCAGGTTTAAAAACCAATGATACTGGTTCACCTATTATAAACAGCAAATTCGATTATGAAGCATATAACAGTGCCAAATTAAAAATTCAAAATAACCCCAAAAAATCAATTATCGTAAAGAATACTGTTATAGTCAAACCGGTAGCAATAGTTACGGCTTTTCTTCTCCCAGAACCGCATGTGCCGCTTTTTCTTTTGCTACCGCTCTTAGCATTAAGTACAATAAAAAAATAACTCCAAAAGATGTTTTAACATCTACAAAGGGTTTAATGATTGAGGATACAACTAATAGCGATGTATGGGAATGGAATTGGAAAGACGGAAAAAGCACAAAGACAGCATATAGAATTAAAGCTAGCAAAGGTTCTGAAACTTTTAGCGGTATAGATGCACAGCTATACTTAGGAAACCCTGTGTTAATACACACTGAAGGTTACAGTGTCAATGGATATTCTTCGGAACATTGGGCAACGATAATAGGCAAAGAGAACGGAAAATATCAAATTATAGATCCCTGGGATGGCACTAAGCGCAATTTAGATCAAATGGAAATTTATAAGAATAACGGGTCGGTTCTTGATTATGTAATTCTTACAAATGAATATTAATAAGCGAAAGGACTTAAGCCATGAAATCTCTCAAAATCACAGCGATAATCTCAGCAGTACTCATTATATCGGCAGGTTGCAGTTCTGCAACAAAATCGGATAATGCTTCCTCTGCAAACTCATCGACAGCTTTACAGGAAAGCTCTTCAACCGTCAGTCTGCCGGACTCTTTACCCGCAGATACCGAGCAGGCACTGAAACTTTTAAGCCGATACAGCCGCCTTTACAACAAGCTCTTTCCGATAAACGATATCAACAAAGATATAGTTGACACCTCACAGAGCATAACAGCAGACAGAACGATAAACGGAAACAAGACGACACTTACATTCTACAAAGTGATAAAAGATGCACCCACTACAAAAAAAGATGAATTTGAAAGCGAACTTGACGAAATGCTTACACCTGAGATGAAGAGTGAATTTCTTGCCGATTCCGAAAGACATTTTGAATACAAAGATAATAACCTGTATGTTGCTTCAAGGGGTGCCGGCGGTATAGGAACGGGCATGGATAAGCTCATTCTTGACTCTGCAAAGCAGGACGGCGATAAACTTACCATTAATGTTACCTCTTTCGGAAGTAAAGAAAACTGGGGTACAGACAACGACATCAAAGACAGCACTGAAATAACGCTTGAAAAAACAGCAGACGGTCTTCGTATCGGCAAATGCGACATAAACGCCGTTAATTATTTTTCTTTCTATGACAGCATCACCTACGAAGATATAAGCGTTTCCCTAAATTAACCGCAAATATGCAAATATCAGAGCCGCCTGTCAGGCACATAACCTGTCAGGTGGCTCTATTTTGACTATATACTTTTCAAGTGCGTAGCCTTTGCCTCTTTCGTAGGTGATAGTCACATCGGCTTTGCTATCATCAAGTTTTTTATTGAGCCGTGAAACCGCCGTGAACAGTGCATTTGCGTTGTCGGAATACGGCAGACCCCACACGTTTTTCGTACAGTTCGGCTTTCGGCACTGTACTGCCGATATTACGGGCAAGCATAAGCAGAATCGAGAACTCTTTCTGGGTGGTGAGCAGGTCGTTGTCGGCAAAATATGCCGCCATTGAAACCGTATCAAGTCTGAGCCTTCCGAACGAGATATAACGCTTGTCTTTCCGTACCGAGCGAAGCCTTGCCTCTACCCTTGCAATAAGCACCTGAATATCGTATGGCTTTGGCAGATAATCATCGCCGCCTGCTCTCAGTGCCGTTATAATATCATCGTTTTCGCTGAGTGCGGACAGAAACAGTATCGGAATATCGTATTTTGCCTTTATCTCACGGCAAAGCGATATTCCGTCGCCGTCAGGGAGCATTATATCGAGTATCACAAGATCGACATCGTTATTCGACAGCATATAACGGCACTGCGCCGCATCTGCTGCCTCAAGAACGCTGTAATCCTCCATAGAAAGACACGAGCTGTTTATCTTCATTATATGCGGATTGTCCTCTACAAGCAGAATCGTACTCACTTTGCATCTTCCTTTCCACACGGTACGGTAAAGCGGAACACCGCTCCGTTTTCACTGCTGTCTGCGGTTATTTCGCCGCCTGTCGATTCTATAATATCACGGCAGATATAAAGCCCCAGCCCGTTTCCGCCGTCCGTGCTGTAGCCTTTGTCAAACAGATGTGCAAGCGCCTCACGGGATATTCCCGTTCCGGTATCGGATACCGTGAACACGGCGAAATTATCACCGTCGGCGGATCTTTCTGCAGAAAATGTCACTGTTCCGTTCTCGGTATGCTTGCCCGAATTTACAGCCAGATTTATAAGCACCTGAAGCAGCATTTCACGGTTTGCTATTATATCGGGGCAGTTATCCGCCCTTGTGACAAGCCGGTTGCCGTGCTTTGCAAGTATAGGTCTGCAAACCGCCGCCGCATCGGAAAGAACGTCCCTTGCGGCAAATCTGCTCAGCTCCATTGCTGTGACCTCGTTATGAGATACCGAGAGCAGCTTTGTCACCATATCGGACAGACGCTGAGCCTCGCTTGAAATCGTTTCAAGATTTGACAATGTTTCATCGTTTACGACATTCTTTTCTATCTGTTTTTCGGTAAGCTGTGCGTATCCGCTCATTACCGTGAGCGGAGTTTTTTCATTTCATGGGCGATATTGTGCATAAAATCGGTTTTCAGCCTGTCGAGCTTTTCAAGCGTTTCATTCATATGGGTGACCTGCGATTCACGCTGTTTCGATTCGTCAAGGCGGCGCTCTGTTCTGGACAGATTTATAGTAAGCATGACCGCATTGCAGAACACGAACAATATAGTCGCATAGGAGCGGATGTAGAATATCTTCGTGAAGTAGGTAAGCCCTTCTATTAAATAAACGACTGTGGTAAGTACAACGGTTGAGCATACTATAATGCTGTCAATGTAGCCCATAAGCCTGTGTTTTACCGCCGTAACACAGATATATACAGAAGAAAAGAATCAGATATACCGCCATAACAGCGCCTGCAACAACGGTAAAATGCGTATAAACGGTTGACGGCGCAAAGATGTAGAACAGCAATATCGCACCTGCCGAGCATACGGAGGTCACAACAAAATGCTTATGCGGTCTTAATCCGAGTGCGGCAAAGGCATAGAGCAGTATAAACACGAAGTAAAAAGTATATTCGTGATGTATTCAAGTTTATGCTCCGTGTACCAGTCAAGATAGGGGGAACAGTACGCCTATCTGCTTGCTTTCGTATATGAGATAATGCAGGGCCGCAGTAAGACAGGTGAGCGAAAAAACCACATCATACTGCGTTTTCTGTTTCCGAGAAGGAACATTCCGAAAAAGAATATTGCCATAGCAAGCAGAGTTCCTGCAATAAGTCCGTCGCAAACGGTCTGCGCCCTGTCATTTGCGGATATAAGCGGAGCTTTTGCAAGGCACAGCTTTTGTATCGTGCCTGTCCTGTGATTAAACCATGCGTGACGGATTATTATCTCCGCAGTATCCGCCTGTGCGGTGAAATATAGCGTGTATCTGTCTGTCGCAGGGACAAATTCTTCGGCATTGTCGGACACCTTACCGACCTCGCTGAGCAGTTTTCCGTCAATATAAACCTGTTGTGCATAGGTCGCCGTTTCTCCGGAAAGTCCGTAGGTGACACCTTTTTCAAGGGGTAGCACTATGCGGAATGTGGCATATTTATCATCGGGATTGCCCTGTGATATGTTGCCTTTTGCAAAATCGTCCGGAGTATACAGCCGTCCTGTGTAATATTCGCCCGGAGGATATATCTATACCGACACCTTGCTTTGATAAATCGACATCAGCTATTTTGTCTGTGGACGGTATATCGACAGATTCCGCATTGTGCCTGCGGTAAGAAGATAGAAAAACAAAGAAACAATTATTATAAACAATACGCAGACAAAAAGCTGTTTTGGTATTTCTCCGCACATTTCCGTTCATACTCTCACCCCCCTTGTATTTTACTCCGCTTTTTCGGCTGATAAGGCTTTCTTGCCGAATTGTAAGAAAATTCTTATTCTATTTTAACACAAAAAAAGGAAAGCCGACAAGGAGAATACGCAAAATAAAATATTAACAAGCAAAAAAGTCTTTTCTTTTTCGGCGATATGTGATACAATAATAGGGAACATATTTAAAAATCTCCGATGAAAAGGAACGGAATAAATTATGAAGAAGATATTACGCTTTGCGTCTGCTCTGCTTTGCGGGGCTATGCTGTTATGCTCGCTTTCCGTTACCGCTTTTGCGGAAAACGACGACGAGGTATATGATTTTGACCCGAACACCGACAAGATATACAGCGAGGCTGTGTATATGGTCAACACCGATACGGGAGATGTGGTGTACAAGAAGAACGAGAGCAAGAAAATGTACCCTGCTTCAACCACAAAAAGAATGACCTGCATAATTGCGCTTGAGCATCTGTCCGAGGGCTCTTTGTCAAAGAAGGTGGAAGTGCCTTATGACTGCTTCAACGATTTCTACGAGGACCCGAACTACAGTGACCCGTCAAATGCGGCGATAGAGCCTTTGCAGGACAACCTGACATATAAGGACTGCCTGTATGCGCTTATGCTCCCGTCTGCCTGTGAGGCGGCAAACATTCTTGCCTATAATATAGGCGGAGGAAGCATCACAAAGTTTATCGGAATGATGAATGAAAAAAAAGCGAAGGAGCTTGGCTGTACCGGAACGAACTTTGTGAACGCTCACGGTCTGCATAACGACAACAACTACACAACTGCGGAAGACCTGTATAAAATGACAAAATACGCCTACGACAAGTTTCCGCTGTTCAAGAAAATAACAAGCACCTATGAATATGAGATGCCGAAAAATGACGCTAACCCCCGCGGTTACTCGATATACAGCACTATCTCACTTCTTCGTCCCGCAGTGTTTACGAATATGAATACGCATACGGCACAAAGACCGGTACTACGGACGAAGCCGGAAGATGCCTTGTTTCAGCCGCTAAGAATCAGTACAACTATATCCTTGTGACGCTCGGCGCACCGGTAAAGGACAAGAACGGCGAATACTATGACGACTGGTATTCGATGATCGACGCACTCAACCTCTACAAGTGGGCATTCACAAACTTTGAAATGGCTACCGTTGTAAATAAGGACGAGCAGATAACCGAAGTCAAGGTCGAAATGGGCGAGAGCGCAACGCACGTTATACTGACACCCGAAAGCGACTACACTGCGCTTATGCCGAAATCGGTAAAGGAATCGGGAGTGCAGAAGGTCTTTAAAGCATACGAAAGCGTACAGGCTCCCGTGAAAAAGGGCGATATACTCGGCGTAATGGACGTTAAATTCAAGGGCGAAACTATCGCCACGATGAACCTTGTGGCAAACAACAACGTTGCAAGATCGGACGTGGAATATTATATAGAAAAAGCAAAGGACGAGTTCGACAAGCCGTGGTTCAAGGTTTCGGCTGTCGGAATAGTTGTACTGCTTATCTGCTTTATCGTTACAAGAACGATAGAAAACTCCAAGCGCAGAAAGCTGGCATCAAAGGAGAAGCGCCGCTTTGAAAGCTACGCTAAAAGACGCTGATGCAAGGTGTTAATATAATCTGCCTCGGCAGACTGAAGGAAAGCTATCTGAGAGATGCCTGCAAGGAATACGAAAAGAGGCTCGGAGGCTCCTGTGTGCTGAAAATATATGAGCTTGAGCCTGTCGCACTGCCAAATGAGCCGTCTGACAGGCAGATAGAGGACGCACTCGCGAAAAAGAAGCTGAAATGATCGAAAAGAAGCTGGCGAAGAACGCTCTTACCGTTGCTATGTGCATTGAGGGAAAGCAGCTTTCAAGCGAGGAGCTTGCCGCTAAGCTGAGCGATACGGCGGTGCAGGGAAAGTCGGCGGTGAACTTCATAATCGGAAGCTCGTTCGGACTTGCGCCAAAGATAAAGGCGATGGCTGATATAAAGCTGTCGATGTCGAAGATGACTTTTCCGCATCAGCTTGCAAGGGTGATGCTTCTGGAGCAGATCTGCAGGGCGTATAGTATTATTGCGGGAAAAAAGGTATCATAAATAACTAAAACTACCGAGGAACACAAGTGCAATGAGAATATTTACGATTATTGCCGGTGTCAACGGCGTGGGTAAAACCAGTCTTATGGGATTTCTGAAAGGTGAGCGTTACGACCTCGGCATTATTGTTGACGTTTATGCTATCTCGGCTAAATGCGGCGGAAACATCAAAGGCGGTAAAAAAGCTATACAGATGATAAACGACTGTCTTGATAAGAAAATCAATTTCACACAGGAAACAACATTATCGGGAAAACGAATATTCGGTACATTGGAAAAAGCAAAGAAAAACGGCTATTATATCAGAATGTACTATGTGGCTCTGAGTTCACTCAATGAAAGCTGTATCAGAATAGAAAACCGTGTCAGAAAAGGCGGTCACGATATTCCGAAAGAAGATGTTACAAAGCGATTTGCAAAACGTTTTGACGATGTTATCAAAGTTCTTCCGTACTGCGATGAGGTTCATTTTTATGACAATGAAAACGGATTTATCGACGCAGGCGAATATAAAAACGGTGAAATTGTAATTAAGCAACATACAGAGTGGCTTGATCAACTGAAAAACGAATTTTCGGACAAACAGGTATAATGTGCCGTCAAACAACAAAAAGCGGAGCGATGATCTGAATGAACATCGTTCCGCATTATTTTTGCAAAAGAAAAACCGCTTTGATAATGATTATCAAAGCGGTTGGCACGCCAAGAGGGATTCGAACCCCCGACCCTCTGGTTCGTAGCCAGATACTCTATCCAGCTGAGCTATTGGCGCATATCTTGTAAATTTACTAATATATTTTAGCACATCGAAAAGAGTTTGTCAAGGGGTTTTATAAAATTTTTATAAAAAACGGGGGCGGTATGGTTCTGATGATATCCGCTCCCGTTCAATATTTATCTTATGTTACTTTGTCGCTTTATCGAGTGCCTGAGAAATATCCGCAATAATATCGTTTATATCCTCGATACCGATAGTAAGTCTTACCGTACCCTCGCTTATTCCTGCGGCTACAAGCTGTTCGGGCGATAACTGGCTGTGCGTTGTTGAAGCAGGGTGAATAACCTGACTTCTTACATCGCCGACGTTTGCAACTATCTGTAAAAAGCTCAAGGCTGTTCATGAACTTCTCGCCTGCGGGCTTGCCGCCCTTGATAACGAATGTGAACACACCGCCTGCGCCCTTTGGGACAATACTTTTTTGCAAAGCTCGTAATACTTGTTTGAGGGCAGTGCAGGATAATTTACCTTTTCAACTGCAGGGTGGGCTTCAAGGAATTTTGCTACCGCAAGTGCATTTTCGCAATGGCGCTGCATACGCAGAGCAAGCGTTTCCATACCCGTAAGGCAGGTGTGAGCCGCAGACGCTGAAAGGCAGGCACCTATATCTCTTGTTATGAGCGCACGCAGTCTTGAGATGAATGCCAGCTCGCCGAGATCGGCGAACACTACACCGTGATAGGATACGTCAGGCTCGTTGAAAAGCGGGAATCTGGGATTACCCTTGAACGTGAACTTTCCGCTGTCTACTACAACGCCTGCCATTACACTGCCGTGACCGCCCAAAAACTTTGTTGCGGAGTGGATAACAAGGTCTGCGCCCCACTCTATAGGTCTGCAAAGATAGGGTGTCGTGAAGGTGCTGTCTACTACAAACGGGATACCGTGCTTGTGGGCTATCTTGCCGATCTCCTCAATATCCGCTACGTTTGCGTTGGGGTTACCGATAAGCTCGGTGAAGAACAGCTTTGTCTTGTCGGTTACGGCATTTTCCCACGCCGAAAGATCATCGGGGTCGACGAACTTTACCGTGATGCCCATTCTCTTTAATGTGATTCCGAGCAGGTTTATCGCACCGCCGTAGATGTTTATGGACGAAACAAGCTCGTCGCCCTCACTGCAGAGGTTTATTATAGTATTGAATATAGCGGCGTGTCCGGACGCAAACGAGAGTGCCGCAACACCGCCGTCCATAGCTGTCACCTTACGTTCAAGTATATCGCAGGTGGGATTCTGGAGTCTTGAGTAGATATTACCCGGCTCTTTAAGCTCAAAGAGCGTTCTTTGCGTGTTCGGCATCCTTGAACACATAGGCGTTTGTTTCGTACAGGGGCGGAGTTACCGACATTGTAGCTTCGTCTGTTTCATAGCCTGCGTGAACCGCAAGCGTTTCTATTGAATAACTTTGTTCATTTTTATCCTTCCTTTTACATAAGCGTTAAATACCCTGTTATACACGGGGAATAAGGTAATTCTACCACATTTTTCTTTGTTTGTCTATAGAAATATTTTATTGGCAGGCCTTTATCGCTCTGCCGCAATATTGACACCGATTATTCCGCCGATACAGCCGCACACTGCTGAGCTTATCAGCTTAGGCAGAAATTCCGTTCCGGTAAATCCGCCGGATATAAGTGTGACGGCAAAGCAAAGAGCGAACATTGCAAGGCCGCCGAGCGTTCCCCACGCAAAGCCGTTTTTCCCTCTGCCGCCGCCGAAGAACATTCCGCAGACGACAGCAGATGCGCCAAGCGAAACATATGCCATTACGCTGTCGGCTCCGGAAGGGGCATCGGCAATATTAAACAAAAATGCACCGATAACGGTAAAAACCGCCGCTGTCACTGTTCCGGCTACAGCTCCTTTTACAAAAGGTCTGAGCTTCTTTATCGCCGCTTTGTAACTCCTGCGTTTTACCATAACGTTACCTGCTTTCGTTTTTTTAGTACAAATATATGTTGCGGAAGGGTGCTTTATTACTTTGTCCGGAAAGTGTGGATGTGGGATGAATGGCGGAGACTTTGGAAAAAGTCTTTTAATAGATGTGCTTTTTATTGCATCGTTCAGCTTTGACTATGATAGCAAGCTACCGATAGTTCTTTTTGTCGGACAGCACTTCTCGGGTTCGCTATTCGGATGGGTACACCTGTCAATACGAAAGAGGAAAAGAACCAAAGCAATCAGGAAAACAACTTCTAAGCAACTACAATCCCCACCGTCTTGACGGCAAAAAGTATAGCAATTTTGGAAACAGTCCGGTAAATTACAAAATGAAGATTATGTAGAATAACGGTTTTGCAATGCCGTCAATCCACCTCCCCTTGACAAGGGACGGGCATGGATGCCCGAAGTTGAACGCCCAAAGTTTCGCAAGGATGCGAAACCAACAAAGCGTTCATATGGCAAGGGTGATAGTGCTTGGCAAAGGTACTGCGAAACCAACAGAGCGTTCATTTAAAGGCAAGGGTGTTGGCGATTTTCGAGGGATAGTGCGGTTTTGGAAGGTTATGCGGAGCGATGGGCGGTGTGGCAATCCCTCCGGTAGTCGCCCGAATTTTTTAGGGCGACAGCACCTCACCTTTGACAAGGGAGGCAAGTTTAGTGCCAGGCAAGGGATAGTGCGTTTTTTTGAAGGGTAAATGTCAGTGCAGTTGTACAGATATACTTACGAAAATATTAATGCCTTATCGGTACAGAAAATGTTTCCGGCGGTGTTGGTGATATATTTCACAGTGCAGTTATAATAACAATCGGTTTTTGCAAAATGACGATACAGCGGTTCTGCCGTCATTTTGCATAATCGGAATGTAAAATTGCAAGAAAATATTCTGCAAGTTTCATTTAAAAAACTTGCAGAAATGTATTGACAACACCGCAAACCCGTGATATAATTACAACTGTAGGTCAAAACGGCTGCAGGCAATTAACGAAACAAAGCTGTTTCAGATGGCGGTAAATTTGAAGCAAACGTTTCATTTTACTGCAAATACTCCTTGAATTTACGGTTAATTTACAAAATACCGCAGATTTGCAGGTCGATTCATCTGTTGCCTGCTGTTTTTGTACCCAAAAATGAAATTATCAGATTCAAAACGTCCAAAAAACGTTCAGAAACAAACAGACACCGAACAGGAGTGAGCTTATGCTGGAAAAAAGAAGGTCAGGTCAGAATCCCCGCCGGTTGCGCTATCTCAGGCTTTATAAGCAGGGACGGCAACAGAATATGCGGTGACAAGATAGTAAAGTCTATATCTTATATGCACGACAGATCAAACGGTCTGGGCGGCGGATTTGCAGGATACGGAATCTATCCGGAGTACAAGGATCAGTACGCATTCCATATTTTCTACGATTCAAACGAGGCAAGGGTGGAAACCGAGCGTTTTCTTGACAAGCATTTTTTTGACGTGGTGAACCTTTCCCGTATTCCCACGAGAAAGCACCCGAATATCACAAACGAGCCGCTGATATGGAGATATTTCGTGAATCCCCTGCCGACAAAGCTCACAGAAAGTCAGCTTGACGAGAGAGAATTCGTTGCTCAGTGCGTTATCAACATAAACGACAAGATAAACGGTTCATACGTTTTCTCAAGCGGTAAGAATATGGGCGTATTCAAAGCGGTAGGATACCCTGAAGATGTCGGAAAGTTCTACAGACTTGAGGAATACGCAGGATATGCCTGGACAGCGCACGGCAGATACCCTACAAACACTCGGGCTGGTGGGGCGGCGCTCATCCGTTTGCACTGCTTGATTATACCATAGTACATAACGGTGAAATTTCTTCCTACGATGCAAACAGAAGATATATTGAAATGTACGGTTACACATGCAACCTGCTTACAGATACAGAGGTAATCACATATATAATAGACTTCCTCAACAGAAAACAGAAGCTGTGTCTTGAAGATATAGCGAAAATAATCGCCGCTCCCTTCTGGAGCGAGATAGACTCGGATAAATACAGCGAGAGCGAAAGACAGAAGCTGAAATACTTCAGAAACGTATTCTCAAGCCTGCTGATAACAGGACCGTTCTCGATAATTCTCGGCTTTGACGGTGGCCTTATGGCACTCAACGACAGACTTAAGCTACGTTCAATGGTTGCCGCAGAAAAGGGTGATATGGTTTACCTTGCGAGCGAGGAATGTGCGATAAGAGCCATCTGTCCCGTTGTTGACCGTATCTGGTCACCGAGAGGCGGAGAGCCTATCATCGTCAAGCTGAACGAAAAGAAGTAAGAAAGGGAGCGGTAACAGTGGCACTTAATTATTTTCAGCCTTTATTTGATGTTATAAGAGATAAGGACCGTTGCATAAAATGTCAGGCGTGTGCAAGACAGTGTTCAAACGAGGTACACAGATATGACGCAGATCTTGATATGATGATCTCGGACAGCCACCAGCAGTGTGTTGACTGCCAGAGATGCGTATGTATCTGTCCTACGGGCGCATTGAAGATAGTAGATAACCCCAACAAGTTCAGAAACAACTCCAACTGGAGCCAGCAGATAATGACGGAGGTCTACAAGCAGGCGGAAACGGGCGGCGTTCTTCTTTCGGCAATGGGTAACCCGAAGGAATATCCTGTTTACTGGGACAAGATACTGCTCAACGCTTCTCAGGTAACGAATCCGCCTATCGACCCTCTGCGTGAGCCTATGGAAACAAAGGTATTCCTCGGAAAGAAGCCGAAGAACGTTTCTTTCAACGAGGACGGCAGTGTAAAGACGGAAACGACACCTACGCTTGAGCTTTCAACACCTATCATGTTCTCGGCTATGTCATACGGCTCTATCAGCCGTAATGCTCACGAGAGCCTCGCAAGAGCGGCTACGGAGCTTGGTATATTCTACAACACGGGCGAGGGCGGTCTGCACAAGGACTTCTATCAGTACGGCCCCAATACTATAGTACAGGTCGCATCGGGACGTTTCGGCGTATTCAAGGATTATCTTGAAACGGGTGCGGCAATAGAAATCAAGATGGGTCAGGGTGCAAAGCCCGGTATCGGCGGACATCTCCCGTGCAAAGATTCTTGAGGATGTTTCAAGAACAAGAATGATCCCTATGGGAACGGACGCTATCTCCCCTGCTCCCCACCACGATATATATTCGATAGAGGACTTACGTCAGCTTGTTCTTTCGCTGAAAGAGGCTACAGAGTACAAAAAGCCCGTCATCGTAAAGATTGCCGCAGTGCATAACGTTGCCGCTATCGCTTCCGGTATTGCACGCTCGGGTGCGGACATTATCGCAATAGACGGTTACAGAGGCGGTACGGGTGCGGCTCCCACAAGAATAAGAGATAATGTAGGTATCCCGATCGAGCTTGCACTCGCAAGCGTTGACCAGCGTCTGCGTGACGAGGGTATCAGAAACGAGGTTTCTGTAGTAGTCGCGCAGAGGCTCTATCCGTTCAAGCTCGGACGTGGTAAAGGCTATCGCACTCGGTGCGGACGCTTGTTATATCGGCACTGCCGCTCTGCTGGCGCTCGGCTGTCACCTTTGCAGAAGCTGTCAGACAGGCAAGTGCAACTGGGGTATCGCAACACAGCGTCCCGACCTTGTAAAGCGTCTTAACCCCAACATCGGTTATCAGCGTCTTGTAAATCTTGTTCATGCGTGGGATCACGAGATAAAGGAAATGATGGGCGGTATGGGCATCAACTCCGTAGAGGCTCTAAAGGGCAACAGACTTATGCTCAGAGGTATCGGCCTTAACGAAAAAGAGCTTGAGATACTCGGCATACAGCACGCAGGTCAGTGATAAAGGAGAAGCAAAATGAAAAGAGTTTACGTTAACGAGGACTGGTGCCTTGCGTGCCATCTGTGCGAATATTACTGTGCCGCCGCAAACAGCGGAGCCGAAAATATGATAAAGGCTTTTTTGCAAACGGCAAAAAGCCGATACCGAGAATAAAGGTCGAGGAAGGCAGCGGAATAAATTTTGCCGTACAGTGCCGTCACTGTGAAACTCCTCTTTGCGTAAAGAGCTGTATAACAGGCGCTTTATCGCAGAAGGACGGCGTTATTTCGTGTGACGAGAGCCGTTGTGTAGGCTGCTACACCTGCGTGCTTGCCTGTCCTTACGGCTGTATCGTAACAAGCGAGGATTCAAAGGTCATACAGAAATGCGACCTTTGTATGAAGAACAACAACGGCGAGCCTGCCTGTGTAAAGGGCTGTCCGAACAAGGCTATCGTCCTTGAAGAAAGATAAGGAGGAGCGAAATGAAAAAGTATGTTATCATAGGAAACTCCGCCGCCGCAATAGGTGCGGTACAGGGAATACGCTCGGTTGACAGGGACGGCAGTATAACGATAATCACGGACGAGGCATATCACACATATTCAAGACCGCTTATAAGCTACTGGCTTGAGGGCAAGGTTGCCGACGACAAGATATACTACAGAGAGCCTGATTTCTACGAGAAGAACAATGTAAAGGTCATCTTCTCGGTGCGTGCCGAGAAAATCGAAAAACGGCTGTGTGGTACTTGACAACGGAGAGAAAGTACAGTATGATAAGTTATTGGTAGCAACGGGTTCAAAACCGTTTGTTCCTCCGATGAAGGACATTGATAAAGTCGAGGACAAGTTCACATTCATGACGTGGGACAGTGCAAAGGCTATCCGTGAAAAAGTCACAGCCGGCACAAAGGTACTTATAATAGGTGCAGGTCTTATCGGTCTTAAATGTGCGGAGGCACTTCATCACCTGAATGCCGATATTACTGTAGTTGACCTTGCGGACAGGATACTCCCGAGTATTCTTGATGTCCGTGCAGGCGAGATAATGCAGAAGCACATTGAGGATAAAGGAACGAAATTTATTCTCGGCACAAGCGTTGAGCAGTTCTCAAAAAACAGTGCGAAGCTGACAAACGGCGAAACGGTGGATTTTGGGATATTCTTGTAATAGCTGTCGGCGTAAGGCCTAACACAGAGCTTGTAAGCGATGCGGGCGGCAAGGTTGAAAAGGGTATAATAACCGACCTTCACCAGCAGACAACGATTGACAACGTTTATGCCGCAGGCCACTGCACAGTAAGCCACGATTGTTCGTCAAATACCGACAGGATACTCGCACTTCTGCCTAACGCATTTATGCAGGGCGAGGCCGCAGGCAAAAATATGGCAGGCGAGGAAACGCTTTATCTGAACGCTATACCGATGAATGCCATAGGCTTCTACGGTCTGCATATCATAACAGCAGGAAGCTATGACGGAGATGAGGACATCACCGAGGACGCAGACAAGGAAATCTACAAGAAGCTGGTATTCAAGGACGGTCTGCTGAAGGGCTTCATACTTATGGGCGACGTAGCAAGAGCAGGTATCTATACCTCTATGATAAAGGAGCAGATACCGCTTACCGAGGTAGATCTTGATCTTCTCAGGGATAAGCCGCAGATGATGATGTTCGGCAAGGCAAGACGTGAAGAAAAGCTCGCAGGCAAAAAGCACTGATGATGCCCTTAATGTCTGCAATAACGGAGGATAAGCCATGACAGTATTAAACGCTAACGAAATAGGTTATTACGACCTTAATAAAAAAAGATAGTCGAATGTGACGACAACGATATAACGATAACCGACGCTATGGGACAGCGTTATATCGGCTGCGGTGTTGCGGGCAAGACGATAACGGTTGAGGGAACTCCCGAAACGCTCTGGGCGCATATCTTGACGGAAGCACTATCATAGTACACGGCAACGGTCAGGACGCTATAGGCGACACAATGAACAACGGCGAGATATTCATCCACGGAAACTGCGGTGATACAACGGGATATGCGATGCGTTCAGGCAAGATATTCGTAAAGGGCAACGCAGGCTACCGTGTAGGAATACATATGAAGGAATATCACGAATTCTATCCGAAAATAATCATCGGCGGCAAGGTCGGAGATTTTCTGGGCGAATATCAGGCAGGCGGAATAATAATCGTTCTCGGCATAGGCTGTGACGGCAAAGCGCCGATAGGCTCGTTTCTGCGGAACGGGAATGCACGGCGGTCATATGTATATAAGAAGCGACGAAGCACCTAAGGGTCTTCCCGTACAGGTTTCGTGCGAGGTCGCAGACGACAGTGACAAGGCCGATATAAGAGAATATGTCGATGAATTCGCAAAGAATTTCGGATATAACACAAACGAGCTGTTAAAGGGCAGATTCTACAAGCTGTCACCGAATACGGCAAGCCCGTACAAGCAGCTTTACACGCATAACTGACAACAGACGAAAATAGATATAGATAAGGCGGCTTCGCTATCGTAATACACACGGTACGGGGAGCTTCAATACCACGAAAGAGGGTGTCGGAATGAATGTACTTATAGCAGGCAAAACAAGCGAAATCTGCGACAGCATAGCAGGACTTCTGATTGATCTTGACTGCGACAACAACATCTCGACTTTCACAAGCGGCGCTATCGTAAGAGGCGTAGACATATCAAGGTTTGATAGTGTCATCATCTCCACTCCCCTTTCGGACGAATTCGGGCTTGATCTTGTCGCAGATATAGCAAAAGACGCAAAAAACGGCGTAGTGGTGCTTGCCAAGCACGAGATTGCCGACGAGGTGCAGAAAAAGATACGGTTTACCGGTGCATTCGTTCTCCCAAGACCCTTCAACAAGGCTATGCTTATACAAACAATAAAGCTTGCCGAGGTGGCTCATATCGGAATGGCAAAGCTGGAGGAGGAAAACCGCCAGCTGTCGCAGCAGTTGTCCGATATGAAGATAGTAAACCGTGCAAAGTCAATGCTTATGCAGTATCTGAATCTGACGGAGGAACAGGCGCACAGGCATATTCAAAAAGCAGGCAATGGATCTTAGAAAGACGCAAAGAGCCGTTGCGGAGGATATATTAAAGACGTATCAGAACACGAAGGAAGAAGAATAAACAGCGAACGCAGGGTGTATGCTCTGCGTTCTTTGATTTTCAAAGCGGTTCTATGCGGTAAGCAGGAGCGGCAGACCTTTTGACAAGTTCCAGTAATGCAATATTTATCCATTAAAAAATCAGCCATATATTGACATTTAGCTTTTTACGCACTTTTCACAATTTTGTTACAAAAGGCTCACAAACGGCTTTACTACGGCAAATGCCGATACAGAGCGGATTTGTGCGGATTTTATTCGATACTGTTATATAGATAATTATATACCGATATTCCTAAAATATATTTTACAATTCCGACTCAGTGTGTTAAAATAATAACGAACAAAAAGAAAGAAGTCCTGCAACACAAATACATAACGCAGGGCGCACGATGATAACAGCTAAATATAGATTAATAACGGCTATAAGCCGAACAGGAGGAATTTCACATGAGATTTACATTACCAAGAGATGTTTATCACGGCAAGGGCGCACTTGAGGCATTAAAGAGCTTTAAGGGCAAGAAGGCAATGATCGTCGTTGGCGGCGGTTCGATGAAGCGTTTCGGCTTCTTACAGAAGGCTGAGGCTTATCTTAAGGAAGCAGGCATGGAGGTTGAGCTCTTTGAGAATGTAGAACCCGATCCTTCTGTTGAAACAGTTATGAAGGGTGCAGACGCAATGCTCAAGTTCCAGCCCGACTGGATCGTAGCAATAGGCGGCGGTTCTCCTATCGACGCAGCTAAGGCTATGTGGATAAAGTACGAGTACCCCGACTGCACATTTGAAGATATGTGTAAGGTATTCGGTATTCCCGAACTCAGAAAGAAAGCTCACTTCTGTGCTATTTCTTCTACATCGGGTACAGCTACTGAAGTTACCGCATTCTCAATCATCACAGATTACCACAAAGGGTATCAAGTATCCTATAGCTGACTTCGAGATTACTCCCGATGTTGCTATCGTTGATACCGACCTTGCAGAAACAATGCCTCAGAAGCTCGTAGCACATACAGGTATGGACGCTATGACACACGCTATCGAAGCATACGTTTCAACAGCTAACTGCGACTTTACAGATCCTCTTGCGCTTCACGCAATCAAGATGATCCAGAACGACCTCGTTGGTTCTTACAACGGCGATATGGCTAAGCGTGATGCAATGCACAACGCACAGTGCCTTGCAGGTATGGCATTCTCAAATGCTCTGCTCGGTATCGTTCACTCAATGGCTCACAAGACAGGTGCAGCATTTGCTGATTACGGTGCACACATCATACACGGTGCTGCAAACGCTATGTATCTTCCTAAGGTTATCGCATTCAATGCAAAGGACGAAACAGCTAAGAAGCGTTACGGCGTAATCGCTGACTTTATGGGTCTTGGCGGTGCAAATGACGACGAAAAAGGTAAAAGCTCCTCATTGCTTATCTGCGTAAGATGAATGACGAACTGAAGATTCCTCACTGCATCAAGAACTACGGCGCAGACAGCTATCCTACAGAAAACGGTTTCGTTCCCCGAAAACGTATTCCTGGAGAGATTACCTGAGATCGCTAAGAATGCTATCGCAGACGCTTGCACAGGTTCTAACCCTCGTATTCCTACACAGGAAGAGATGGAGAAGCTGCTGAAATGCTGCTACTATGATACCGAGGTGGATTTCTGATATTTCTGAGATCGCAGCTGTTAAATTCGATTTCATCTATTTATATAGCCTCTGAATTATAACCCAAAGGAAAGCCCCTTGTACCACCCCCTAAGGTACAAGGGGCTTTTCCGTGGCGGGCGGCAGTGTGCCGCTTCAAATTCGCCTTTCTGTATGCTTGTGATTAGTGTAACAACGATGTACGGCGGGCGGCAATGTGCCGATTCAAATTCGCCGTTCTGATTGTATGTGCCTTGTGTAACCTCCGTTATCGGCGGATAGCAATGTATACTTCAGATTTACTTTTTGTGATGAAATTTGCCCGTCATTAAAGGACATTCCCCACGATACATACACCTGCGTTTCAAGATTTTTTCACATTTCTTTCATCGCCCGTTATTATATGATTCATAAAAAGGGGGTATACTATAGTCACAGTCAGAGGAAAGGATTCCGACGACCGAAATCAGCCGATAGGTTTCGGCTTGAAAAATATCGTGCCGACAAGCACGGTTAACATAACAGGAGCCGGCAAGACGGCAACAGCCGCCCTATAATACACGCTCCGCCTAAGTACAACGAAAGTTTTCATATATACCTCTCTATTATTCAAGCAAAACCGCTCTGTGATACAGGGCGGTTTTTTTGCTATGTGTTTGTGCGGTTGACATTCTGAAAGAATAGGTGTATTATACAAATTGTAAGGAGGTTGTTATTATGGCAGGTTTTAATGAAAATGCAGATAAAAAGATTAAAATTAGCAGTAAGCCAAATGCGGTAACCATAGAAGCAATAAAAAAAGAAGTTCAACAAATGAAATCGGTGCTGTCACCGATAAAACCTCTTATGTTGACGTAGATAAGATGATAAGCGCGCCATATACTTGATAGCTGATACATAACCGCTCTGTGATGCAGGGCGGTTTTTGCTATTAGCAAAGCCGACAGTTAATATTGTAAATTTTACACAAACTCCCTATAAAATTTCTCAGCAAAATTATAAAAAAGTTTTCAAAAAGGCTAAAGTTTAGAAAAACAAGTGCCGATATAATAAATGTAAGGGTCACAGAGCCCTGTGCGGAGGCGGAGATAACTTCCGCAGTGTTTTGCAAAACAAACACCAAATGACTTTAGCTTAGCGCAAAGCAAGGTCACACTAACAAAAACAAGTCCCTATAAGGGCAACGACTTCCGAAAAGGATTTCGGGAGTACATTCAAGGAGGAAAACAAAATGGCAGGTATGGTAGTACAGCATAACTTAAATGCGATCAATGCTAACAACAAGATGAACATCAACGTTTCAGGTACAAAGAAGGCAACTGAGAAGTTATCTTCAGGTTATCAGATCAACCGTGCAGGCGATAACGCTGCAGGTCCTGGCTATATCTGAAAAGATGCGCTCACAGATCCGTGGTCTTTCACAGGCTACAAAGAATGCCAACGACGGTATCTCTCTTATCCAGACAGCTGAAGGCGGCTTAAACGAAACTCACTCAATTCTTCAGAGAATGAGAGAGCTTGCAGTTCAGTCAGCTAACGGTACATATCAGGATAATACAGACCGTGAAGCTATCCAGCTCGAAGTTGACGCACTTAAGAGCGAAATCGACAGAATCGCTTCTTCTACAGAGTACAACGGCATGAAGCTCCTCGATGGTTCACTCGGCGGCTCAAAGGCTGTTACAGAATTCGGCGCTAAGTATGGTGTTGTAGATACTACATCAACAGATTTAGCAGGTTCAATCCTCACTTCTAATGTTGCAGGTGCTAAGGTTACTATAGCTTTAGGTGCAACAAAGGGCGGCGAAGCTGCTACATGGGCAGCTGACGGTAAGGAACTCGTTCTTAACCTCGTTGAGAATGAAACTTATTCTCAGGACGATATTGATAAGTTAATCGCTAACGCTGACAGCCGCAAGGCAGACGGTATTGTTGCTGACTTATCTCTCAAGCTCAAGAACGGCGTTATGAGTGCAACAACAGCTAATTCGACAGATGAAACAGTTGCAGGTGTACGTGCTTCTGCAGCCGCTAAGGATATTCCTGCAGATCTTCTTACTTCTGCAATTTCCGGTTTTGGCGATCAGATTGCTATAACATCAAACAGCTATGGTGCAGATACTCGTAAGATCAGTATCGTAACAGATGCACAGGCCGGCAAGGAAAATGTTACAACAACTAAAGCTGATACAGCAGGTGCTAAGGACGGCGAGTTTGTAATTCACCTCTCAACAGGTAAGGAATATACAGAACGTGACATTCAGGATCTGTTAAAGGCTGAAGGTCTTGACTATTCTATCGCTATTACAGATAAGAATGCACCCGATGGTGACGTTTCTGTTAAGTTTGACGTTAAAACCGATGATGCTACTAAGTATCAGTTTACAATGGCAAACGGTGCCGGTATCGGTAAGGAGGAAGTTGCTACAACAGGCAAGGGTCTTACATTCCAGATCGGTGCTAACGGCGTTGAGGACCAGAGAGTTACTCTGAACGTTAACGATATGTCATCTACTGCTATAGGCGTTGCTAACGCTGACGTTTCTACTCAGGATGCTGCAAACAAGGCTATCGAAATGGTAGATAGTGCCGTTAAGACAGTATCTATGCAGAGAGCAGGTCTTGGTGCACTTCAGAACAGACTTGAGTACACAGTTAACAACCTGACAACAACAAACGAGAACCTGACAGCAGCTGAATCTCAGATCAGAGATACAGATATGGCTACAGAGATGATCAACTACACTAAGAATAACATTCTTCAGCAGGCATCTCAGGCTATGCTCGCTCAGGCTAACCAGCAGCCTCAGGCTATTCTCCAGTTACTCCAGTAATCTGAGAACAGCGTGAGTTTCAGGGCTTAATATTTATAAATTAATGACTTGATGAGTTCGCCCCCGTGAAAACGGGGGCGGATTTTATATATCTGATGAAAAATTGAAATATGAATACAAAATACAACAAAGATTTAATTAAAAACGCAAAAATTCTGAGGAAAAGAATGACGGACGAAGAACGTAAGCTGTGGTACTGTTTTCTCAGAAATTACCCGGTAAGATTTTTTTCGACAAAAAGTGCTGTATAAATATATAGCAGATTTTTTATTGTCCGACAGCAAATTTAGTTGTAGAGCTTGACGGCAGTCAGCATTACGAAGAAAAAGGCTTAACCTATGATGAAGAAAGAAAACAGATTTCTTGAAGAACACGGAATAAGAGTAATACATATTGCCAATAATCAGATTCACACAAATTTCCGCAACGTCTGTGAATATATTGATATGCTTGTTAAAGGTGAATTGTAAATGGTGGGGATTGTGATTGCTTAGAGGTTTTGATGATAGGAGTGCTACTTTAAAAACTTCGGAGCATTCACAATCCCCACCGTAGTTGGCTCGGCTTGACCGAGCAACAGAACCTCACCCTTTTAAATGTTAGAGGGTAACAGCGTAATGATGGTGCTAAGGGAAAACAATCCCCACCGTCTTGACGGCAAAAAGTATAGCAATTTTGGTAACAGTCCGGTAAATTACAAAATGAAGATTATGTAGAATAACAGTTTTGCGATGCCGTCAAGCCACCTCCCCTTTTTCGAGGGGAGGCAAGGGTGTTGGCGATTTTCGAGGGATAGTGCGGAAAATCTAATTGATGGTGGGGATGGGGCAATCCCCACCACAGTTGGCTCGGCTTGACCGAGCAACAGAACCTCACCATTTTTCGAGGGCGGGCATGGATGCCCGAAGTTGAACGCCCAAAGGCTTTAAGCATGGACGCTTAAAGTCAGCCACACAAAGCCGTTGCATCGTGCAACGGCACAAATGGCTGACGAGGCATGGATGCGAAACAACAGAGCATTCATATGGCAAGGGTGGTAGTGCGAGGCGAGGGATAGTGCGGGTTTGGAAGGTCAATGTCAGTGCAGTTGCACTGATACACTCACGAAATTATTAATGCCTTGTCGGTACGGAAAGTATTTTCGGCGGTGTTGGTGATACGTTTTACGGTACAGCCATAATGAATAGGATTTCAGCAGAATAAAACCACGATTCTTTTTTGCGGAATCGTGGTTTTTTCAGCTTGGGGAAAGTCTGTTTTTTATAAAGCAGTGAGCATTCTCTATCCTTATCAGAACACTTTACCGTGCTTATGCACGGGATAATCTGCTTATGCGGATTATATAACGTAATCGTCCGCCGCATTCTCCATATCGCTGTCTATCAGGTCCTGTAATGTCACACTGTCAAGATACTCGTTTATAACCTTGTACAGCCCCTGCCATAACGATAATGTGGCGCAATGCTCGCTCCTGTCGCATTCAACTACTCCGCTTTCAAGGCAGGCAACAGGCGCAAGAGAGCCTTCAGTAAGCCGTAATATATCTCCTACGGTGTATTTGTCGGGAGCTTTAGCAAGACGGTATCCACCCCCTGAAAGCCTCTGTTGGTACGCAGTATGTCCGACTTATTGAGCATCGGAACGATCTGCTCAAGATATTTCTTTGAAACGCCCTGCCGCTGTGCTATTTCTTTCAGCGGAATGTAACCGTCGCCCTGATGCTCGGCAAGGTCAATGAGCATTCTTAATACATAACGTCCTTTTGTCGAAATCTTCATATTATTGTCCTTTCTTTATCGCTTTTTAAAATACCGAAATCTATCCGAAATCTGACCGTCATTTCTAAATACTATAATACCATATTTTTAGTAGGTTTTCAAGTGGTTTTCCTGTTTTTTTAATCAATTCTGAAATTATGCAGAAATGGCCGTATAATGACCTGTTGTTGTGCATTAAGGTTATAACTTTAATTACTTAATTTTACTGCCCAAAATAGCGAAAAAGCGAGGTATTGCTGGTTTGACTTGTGATAATGCACAGCTTTTAAAAAAGAAGTTTGTATACTCTGCTCTTATTTTGAAATTGTGAGCTTTTTTTTTTGACCTTTTAACGGTTTTTTTTGCTTGCAGACGGTCATAAAATGTGATAAAATTAACTTATATGGAAAATGGGAATAAAAAAAGGAGGCGGGAAAATGGTTGAAGAGGTCAGAGGGTATCTTTCCGATATGATAGATGCCATCGCTACAAAACGTTATGATGACCTTCAGCAGATTACCGAATTTGCTCCTGCTGCAAAAAGCATTGCACATTTCGAGAATTGTTCGTACATTGAACTACGGCGGAAGATTGAGCGAAACTCTTATTTACAAGGACAACTCTATCTACCCTTTACACAATAAGAAATATGAGCGTGAAAACACAAGTTGCAGCCTGACTTATGAGTTTTATACCGATGTGGATTTTGAAACTCTTACAGATGAGCAGGAACAGCTATTTGAGCATATGACCAATCTTCTGGCTATCATTTGCACCTGCACGCTGAATATTCACGTTGAAAAACTGATCGACCATATCGACCGTGACAGCGGAATACCGAACTCGAAGGGCTTCCGTGCTTTTATTGAGGAAGTAAAGGAAAACGGAGTTCTCTCAGACTATGCGGTCATAAGAGCAAATATCAAGGGCTGTAATACCCTTAACACCATCTTCGGCTATCAGGCAACAACAGAGATAATCCAGAGATTTGCCAGAACGCTTAACAAGACGATGTACAGTGATGAGATATGCAGTCGCTCAGGCAGTGATAACTTCTGTCTGATGGTCAAAAAGAGCCACCTTAAAACTCACCTCAAGAACTTTGCCAAGACACCTGTCAACTTCTATTACGGCAAGGAAAAGACAGTGTATGAGATAGCACTCAGAGCCGGTATAGTAATGCTTGACGACAGCACAGACGATATCGACACCATTCTTGCCCGTGCAGAAACCTGCATTGATATTGCAAAGCGCCGTGCGGATGGGGATTTTGTTTATTACGATCTTGATACGATCAACCGTGAAAAACAGCTTACCCTGCTTGAGAACGGTATGCCGCAGGCTTTGACAGACGGAGAGTTCGTTGTTTATTTTCAGCCGAAGGTACGGGTGGATACAAAGAACGCTTGTAGGTGCTGAGGCGCTTATAAGATGGAAGCGTGACGGCAAGATTGTTTCGCCTGCCGACTTTATCCCGATAGCAGAACGAACCGGTTTTTATAATGAAGCTGGATATGTTTGTTTTAGAGCATACCTGTGCGATGATAAAACAGTGGCAGGAAAGCGGTAAACGCACAGTTCCCGTATCGGTGAACTTCTCAAAGATACATCTGCGTTTCCCTCACCTTGCGGAAAAGATAATGAATGTTATAAACCGTTACGGGATCGAACCGCATTATCTTGAGGTCGAGTTTACGGAAACCGCTTATACAGACGATTTCAACGCAATAAAGCAGGCGATAATCGACCTTAAAAGCTACGGTCTGATGGTTTCTATGGACGACTTCGGAACAGGCTATTCTTCGCTTGCTCTGCTGAAGGATCTCGACTTTGATATACTGAAGCTCGACAAATCACTTGCAGGCTCGGACGATGACGCAAGAGGTCAGGTAGTGCTTGAAAATGTTCTGCACATGGCGCAGGAGCTTAGTATGACTACCGTCTGCGAAGGCGTTGAGGATAAGAATATCGTTGATAATCTGAGGAATATGGGCTGTAATATCATACAAGGTTACTATTTCGACAAGCCCTTGCCCGAATCGGAGTTTGCGTCAAGGCTTGAAAGCCCGATTTATGAAAATAAATAAAATTAAAACCGCTGTGGAACTTCACGGCGGTTTTTTATTGCCGATAAGCGCAAACACAGTTTCAGCAATTTTCTTCGTCCGTATTATAACAACGTCAAACGGGAAAAATTAAAGTTTTAATCAATCTTTTACAAAAGATTGCGGATTTTTAAGGCAGAGCCTTAAATCGCTTTCCGCAGAAAGCGAAATTTCTTTTATAAAGCGAATTTTTGAAGGGTCAGGGAAACTTTTTTGCAAGATAAAAAGTTTCCCTAAACTTATTTTATATTGATTTGTTATCCTCAAAAAGGTGCCAGTGGCACGTTTTTTGAAAATCAAACCACTGCTTAGGCATAAAAACAACAGCCACAACTTTCGCTGTGGCTGTAATTATTATTGATTTTCAGCTTCGTTAATAACCGCCGGTAACGAAAGTGCAACAAATCGCCATCTTTCAGAACGGCGAATTTGACGTGCCCCACGGGCACCAAGCACGGATGCTTGTCAGCGGTCACACAAAGTCGCAAAACAACAGCCACAACTTTCGCTGTGGCTGTAATTATTATTGATTTTCAGCTTCGTTAATACCCGCCGGTAACGAAAGTGCAACAAATCGCCATCTTTCAGAACGGCGAATTTGAAACGGCACCACGCCGCCAAGCATGGATGCTTGTCAGCGGTCACACAAAGTCGCTGCAGGACGCAGCGACACAAATGACCGCAATTATTCGCTGCGAGCACCACGGTTTTCCTTGAGGATAACGTCGTGTGAGCCACCCTCAACGATACTTGTAGAAGAAACGAGAGTGAGCTTGGCATTCTTCTGGAAGTCAGGGATATTAAGGCAACCGCAGTTGCACATTGTTGAACGTACCTTTGACAGTGAACGTGTAACGTTGTCCTTTAAGCTGCCTGCGTAAGGAACATAGCTGTCAACGCCTTCTTCAAACGAGAGCTTCTTGTCGCCGCCCATATCGTATCTCTGCCAGTTTCTTGCACGGTTAGAGCCTTCGCCCCAGTATTCCTTAACATAGCTGCCGTTAACGAACAGCTTGTTTGTGGGGGATTCATCGAAACGTGAGAAGTATCTGCCGAGCATCATAAAGTCAGCGCCCATAGCAAGAGCAAGCGTCATATGATAATCGTGAACGATACCGCCGTCAGAGCAAACAGGAACATATACGCCTGTTTCTTCGAAATATCTGTCACGCTCCTCGCATACCTCGATAAGTGCTGTAGCCTGTCCTCTGCCTATACCCTTCTGCTCACGGGTAATGCAGATAGAGCCGCCGCCGATGCCGACCTTGATAAAGTCTGCGCCGCAATCTGCGAGGAAGCGGAAGCCTTCCTTATCAACAACGTTACCTGCGCCGACCTTTACGCTGTCGCCGTAGTTTGCACGGATCCAGTCGATAGTCAGCTTCTGCCACTCGGAGTAGCCCTCGGAGCTGTCGATACACAGAACATCCGCACCTGCGTTAACGAGAGCAGGAACACGCTCTGCGTAATCTCTTGTGTTGATACCTGCGCCTACTATATAACGCTTCTTGCTGTCGAGAAGCTCATTCTTGTTTTCCTTATGCTGCTCATAGTCCTTTCTGAATACGAAGTACATAAGAACGCCGTTATCGTCAACTATGGGGAGCGAATTGAGCTTATGCTCCCAGATTATATCGTTTGCTTCCTTAAGCGTTGTGCTTGCGGGAGAGCGGTGATAAGCTTTTCAAAAGGAGTCATGAATGTAGATACCTTTGTGTCGGTAGCCATTCTTGAAACTCTGTAGTCACGGCTTGTTACACAATACCTAACAGCTTTCCGTGTTCTGTGCCGTCGCTTGTGACGGGCATTGTTGAGTGACCTGTCTTAGCCTTAAGCTCAAGCACATCGGCAAGGGTCATATCGGGAGCAAGGTTGGAGTCGCTCTTTACATAGCCTGCCTTGTAGCTCTTTACTCTTGCTACCATTGCCGCCTCGTCCTCTATCGACTGTGAGCCGTAGATGAAAGATATACCGCCCTCTTTGGCAAGTGCGACCGCCATTTTATCGTCTGATACAGACTGCATGATAGCGGATACCAGAGGAATGTTCATATAGATAGAGCTTTCCTCGCCCTTTCTGAACTTTACAACGGGTGTACGCAGAGAAACATTTGCGGGGATACACTTAGAAGAAGAATAGCCCGGTACGAGCAGATACTCGCCGAATGTGTGTGAGGGCTCAGAGTAAATAAAAAGCCATAATTTTACCTTTCCTTTCCTTGCACTTCAGTGCTACGCACTCCGGAATAGCTTTGAGGCAAACGAACTTTAACCGCTTGTTGCTTAAAAGACTGCTTGCCTCAGAGTATTCCGTATATGCGATAAAAATTAGGTCTACTGTGTATCATCGACAGGTTTAAATTGTCTACAGCAGACGCTTACTATTAATTTAATTATACCTTTATCCTCGCCTCTTGTCAAGAGCCTGTAACGCAAAATTAAACCAACCATACAGGCAATTATTCGGCATTTCCGATAAAAAAATGCCGTACAGCCTGACGCTCGGTTTTCGGGAGGCGGCTGCACGGCATATTGTGCTTTTTAGTATCTGTTGCCTTGTTACATTATCGGTCCTTGTCGGTCTGACGTTCGGTTTTTTGTTACCGTACTGTAAAGGTAAACGTCACGGGAATCATTCAGCTTGAAGCTGTCGGGTACAACATAATCAGCCGCTCGGACTGGTAGCTGACGCTCTTCAGCTTTGACTTCATAATGCCCGAGCCGATGAAGCCGATGATAATTCCGACAACTACGCTGATGCAGACCGCAATAACAATATCACGGGTCGCTATGGGAGCTTTGTCGCTGTCATCGTCCTCTGTATCGCCGGTTTCGTTTATTGCGGCGGTGTCATAGTTATCGCTGAGCACTACTGCAGCAGAATCGTCGCTTATTGCATCAAGAGTATCAAGAGCGGTATCGGCTTGCGCTTCCTGTGCTGTCAAAGTACCTGTGCGTCATTTCCGGCAGTGTTAAAATCGCTGTCGGCAAAGGCAGGAACCGATGCTCCGACCGTTATTATTGCCGCCGCAAGTATGGCTGTAATTCTTTTTCTTCATCATATATAAGCCCCTTAATTCAGTAATACAAATGCGGAAACGGCAAGTGCGGCAACAGTTGCTATCAGGGCGATAAGTCCCGTCCAGCGCCAGTATGCGCCCTTATCGAGCGGCAGATTTCCTACGAATTTTCCTGTCTGTCCGTTCATTGCAAAGTTGTATATATCGCCGTTCCACTTGGCTGTAAGCAGCCATACGGGATATAAGGCATACTTCACAGTACCGTTATCAAGCTGTACGGATGAACTTTCGGTGGTTACCGATGAGAAGTCGGTGGTGGTGCTTGTAAGGCGGTCAAGCGTGCTCTTTTTGATACGCTCGTTGGCTCTGCCGTTGCTTTCGTCGGAATCAACGTCATACTTGTCAGCTATATAGCCCGAAAGATATGCAGTCTGGAAAGCCACCTCGCCGTCTGCTGTAAACGGTTCGAGCGACTCCATAAGGTCATCTGCTATCTTGCTTGAGCAGTCTACCGGCACTCTCTCGTAGTCCATTGAGCCGTTGCGGTAAAGCCTGTAGTGCGATGTCTTGGTGTAGTTGTACTTGTCATCGCTCCAGCTTTTGACCTTGGTTCCGTGGAAATATGCCTGCGCATCGGCGTGGGCGTCATAGAGCCAGAAGGGAACGTAAACGCCCTTTATATCGTCTATGTAGCTGTCTGTTCTGAATGCCTTTGGCAAGAGGCGTTTCTTGCAAAGGTGCTGTTTAAAGCCGTTCTTTGCCGCTTCCTTATCCAGCTTGAACGGGATTATTATATCGGGTCGCTTGTCGCCTGCGAACTGTCCCACCATTACTACGGGGCTTCCGCAATAGGGGCAGTCGGTAGCTCCTGTGGTATCGTCACAGACGATCTGACCGCCGCAGGAATTACAAAGGTAGACCTTCTGCCCTTCAAGCTCTCCCTGCATCCACTCGTTGCCGGGCTGGCTTGACCAGTCCATCATATCGGGCTTTTTCTTCCTTAAGGATGTCGTCGTTGCTCTTGAGGGTTTCTGCGTCAAACTCGTTGTCGCAGTAGGGGCATTTCATCTTCTGTGCGTCGGTATCGAACTGTAACGGTCCGCTGCAGCACGGGCATTTGTATTCAAGTATAGCTCCCATATAATGTATTTTCCTTTCGTTTTTTGGTAAATATCATACTGATGTATTCAGTATATCATATAATCCGAGGTCGTGCAATACACAAATGGGTAATTTTTTATATTCTGTAATACGTTACATTGCGGTTCGGTTGCTCAGGCAATGGCTATTTTTTGTTTGTTGATCGGCGGACGGCTGTGAGCTGCGGCAAATTCCGACCTTGCGGCTGTGAGCCGCCTCAAATTTGCCTTTTAAAAAGATGGATATAGGCTTTAGTTGCGTTGACGGCAGACGGAAATGTGCCGCTGATTTACAATTTGAAAACGTTGCGGATTTTTGAGGGATGGCGGAACGGTCGGGGTTTAGTGATGGTGCAGGATTGATTTGAGGTTTGTTAAAAATTTGGGCAAAGCACTATCACATTTAGTTCCCCCTCGAAAAAGGGGAGGCAAGAATGCAGTGCGGAGCGAGGGATTATCGTCCTTTGTAATGATTGTGGGGATGGCAATATTCGGTGCAAACGGGAGAGGCAAGACCTCTCCCCTACGAAAAAGCGAGTGGGATAGTGCGGATGCGAAACCGTATAAGCACGCACAGACGCTCGCCATACGAAAAAAGAACAATGTTATAGTACGAATGCCAAATCATATCAGCACGCTAACGCTCGTTCTGCGAAAAATAATACAATATAATAAAACTCGCCGCCGTGATGTAAATTCATCACGGCGGCGAGTTTTGTTATGGTTTATCTTATAAAATATTCCCCCGACTTTTCAATCGGGGAATAGATTATAACTGAATTATTACTTCATCTTCTCGATAGAAAGCATTATCTTTTCCATCTTTTCCTGAGCCTTAGCAAGCTTTACACGCTCGTTTTCAATCTGCTGTGCGGGTGCTTTTGACAGGAAGCCCTGATTGCTGAGCTTGCCGGAAAGGAAGTCGATGTCCTTCTGAGCCGCCTTGCGTTCCTTTTCAAGCCTTGCAAGCTCCTTTTCCTTGTCAACAAGCTCGCCCATAGGCATAAATACTCTTGCGTTTGCGGTAACGATAGTTACCATATCATCGCTTGTTTCTGCCTTTTCTGATACTGTCAGCTCGCCTGCGCCTGCAAGACGCTCGAAGAATGCCTTTGCGCCCTCGAAAAGTGCCGTTTCGGCTGTTTCGATGTACATTGTGACCTTCTTTGACGGCGGTACGTTAAGCTCGTTACGCTGTACACGGATAGCACGGATTGCATCTACTACCTTTGTGAAGTCTGTCTGTTCAGCCGCAAAGTGAAGCTTTTCATCATAGCCCCGCCAAGCCGAAGTCATTATGCTTCCGGGGTTGTTGTCCTTATCGGCAACTATAGGCATCGACTGCCATATTTCTTCTGTGATGAACGGCATAAAGGGGTGTAACAGCTTTAAGATGCCCTGCATAACGTAAACGAGTACGTTCTGAGCGGCACGGGCTGTTTCTCCGCCCTCTGCGATACGGGGCTTTGTAAGCTCAATATACCAGTCGCAGTAAACGTCCCAGATAAAGTCGAACAGATTCTGTACCGCAACACCAAGCTCGTAGCTGTCGAGATTTGACGTAACGTTCTTTATTAGGTCATTGTACAGTGATAATATCCACTTATCCTCGATAGGAAGATTTTCGGGGAGAACTGCGCCCTGCATATCCTCGGGAAGATTCATCAGGATATATCTTGAAGCATTCCACAGCTTGTTTGCAAAGTTACGGGAATTTGTAACCTTTGTTTCTGTCCAGCGCATATCGTTACCGGGTGCGTTACCTGTAACAAGAGTAAGACGCAGTGCGTCTGCACCGTATTTGTCAATAACCTCAAGCGGATCTACGCCGTTGCCGAGCGACTTACTCATCTTTCTGCCCAACTCATCACGGACAAGACCGTGTATAAGTACATCCTTGAACGGCTTCTGACCTGTATGCTCAAGTCCGCTGAATATCATTCTTGCAACCCAGAACGGAATTATATCATAGCCTGTAACAAGCGTATTTGTAGGGTAGTGAAATACTCAAAATCTGCTGTCTTTTTCAGGCCAGCCGAGCGTTGAGAACGGCCAAAATGCAGATGAGAACCATGTGTCGAGAGTGTCCTCGTCCTGCTTCATAGGTGCGCCGCACTTGGGGCAGGTGTCTATGCCATCAAGAGTAATCTCTGTGTGTCCGCATTCTTTATTCTGACAGTAGTAAGCAGGTATTCTGTGTCCCCACCAGAGCTGACGTGAAATGCACCAGTCACGGATATTTTCCATCCAGTAAAGAGAACCGTTTTCAAATCTCTGAGGGATATATCTCAGCTCACCGCTCTTCACTACATCTATAGCGGGCTGTGCAAGCTGTTTCATAGATACGAACCACTGATAGCTGGCTCTCGGTTCAACGGTAGTGCCGCAACGCTGACAGCAGCCTACATTGTGCTTATGAGGCTCGACCTTTACGAGTAAGCCCTGTGCTTCGAGGTCGGCTACCATAGCCTTTCTTGCTTCATATCTGTCCATACCTGCGTACTTGCCGCCGATACCGTCCATAATAGTAGCGTCATCGTTCATCATATGGATGATAGGTAAGTTGTGGCGCTTGCCTACCTCAAAGTCGTTAGGGTCGTGTGCAGGTGTAATCTTAACTACGCCTGTACCGAATTCCATATCAACATATTCATCGGCAATAACGGGAATCTCTCTGTCGGTAAGAGGGAGCTTAACCATCTTGCCTACTATGCTCTTGTATCTTTCGTCATCGGGGTTAACGGCTAAAGCGCTGTCACCGAGCAGTGTTTCGGGACGTGTTGTAGCTATCTCTACACTGCCGCTTCCGTCAGAAAGAGGATAATTGATATGCCAGAAGAAGCTGTCCTGCTCTTCATATTCGCATTCAATATCGGAAATTGATGTCTTACAGTTCGGACACCAGTTGATAATTCTTTCGCCGTGATAGATAAGACCCTTGTTGTAAAGGTCGATGAATACCTTCTGTACAGCCTTTGAACAACCCTCGTCAAGAGTGAAGCGTTCTCTGTCCCAGTCGCAAGACGATCCGAGCTTCTTTAACTGCTGAACAATACGTCCGCCGTAAACCTTTTTCCATTCCCACGCACGCTCAAGGAAGCCATCTCTGCCTACATCGTCCTTAGTAAGACCTTCTTCCTTCATAGCGTTTACTATCTTTGCCTCTGTAGCGATAGAAGCGTGGTCTGTGCCGGGCAGCCACAGTGCGCTGTAGCCCTGCATTCTCTTATAGCGGATAAGAATATCCTGCAATGTGTTGTCAAGAGCGTGTCCCATATGAAGCTGTCCGGTTATGTTCGGAGGGGGGATAACTATCGTATAGGGCTTCTTCTTGGGGTCTATTTCTGCGTGAAAGTACTTCTTTTCCTCCCATTCGTGATAAAGCCTGTCCTCAAAATCCTTAGGAGAATAGGTCTTTGCGAGTTCTTTCTTCATTTTATTTTTTTATCCTTTCTTTGATTACCCGATTATTTTCATGCCTCTACCCTTGCGAAAAAGCTGTTCATCGGGATCTACAAGCACCGTGTAATTGTTTGTGAATATCACCATACCCGGCTTTGTGCCGTTGGGCTTCTTCACAAATCTTATCCGTGTGTAGTCAACAGGCACTTTTGTGCTGTTCTGTGCCTTTGAGCAGTATGCCGCAAGGCTTGCCGCCTGCAGAATGGCATTATCCGATATTTCGCCGTTCTTTGCCTTGATTATGACGTGCGAGCCTGCTATATTCTTCGTATGAAGCCACATATCGTCCGGCTCGGCGGTTTTTACGGTCAGCTTGTCATTCTGTATGTTGTTCCTGCCTATATACACATCGTAACCGTCATCGGTCACAAAGTGCATAGGAGGTTTCGGTTTTACCTGTGTCTTTTTATTGACGGTATTCGTGTGGATATAGCCGTTTGCCGCTAATTCCTGCTTTATCTCGCTTATCTCCGCATTGGAGGTGGCACGGGATGCGGCATCAAATACGCTGTCGATATATATAAGCTCGGTTTCGCCGTCTGCTATCAGCTTTGTAAGCATTCTTTCGGCTTTTTCGAGCTTCTTGTATTCCGCATAATATTTCTGGGCGTTCTGCGAGGGGTGAGCCTTTACGTCGAGCGGAACGGTCACGGTTTCGCCCGTGCTGTAATCCTCGGCGGTAAGCTCGGTCATACCTTTTTCCATACGGTATATGTTCGCACTTACAACATCGCCACGGACTCGGAATACCTCCCTTTCTCCGCACTGTGCAAGCTCGCCCTTCTGAAGCTCCAGCTTTCTTGCTATTCGCTCATAGGTATTCATCAGCATTTTCAGCAAATCCCTTGAACGCTGTTTCATACGTTCGTTTTCCGCTTTACTGCCGTAGAATATATCAAGCAGTGCATTTGCACCGTCTGCGTGAGATACAAGCATCTGCGTGCCGTATTGCTCTATCGGCATAAAGCAGAAATCGCTTGTATGCGCCGTTCAGGTCACGCAGAATCGTAAAACCGTTTTTATCTATAACATATTCTCTTGCACGTTTTATAAAAAAAACAGCAGGCGGTCATAGTTATCATCCGTCATATCGTCAACCGCAAAATCGGTATCCCTGCACGAATAATAAGCGCACTCCCTTGCAAATACGGGGGATATGCCCTCAAGACAGGCGGTCAGGTGCTTTGACAGCCGTTTTCCCTCGCCCTGTTTTACAGCGTTTATAAACTCGCTGTCCGAACAAATAAGGAAGTTTACACGGGTCAGATCTCTCGGCGGTGTTTCGTATACGATATTCGGAAGTATACGTCTTACCGAGGAAACATCGTCCGTGATACGCTTTATGCTGTCGGTAACACGGTACACGCCGTCCTTTTTTGCCATAAGTATTATATTGCTGTGCCTGCCCATTATTTCGGCGGTAAGGCGGTTTACTACCATATCGCCTATTTCGTTCATGCACTCAAAATCAAAGTTTATTATACGCTCAAGTCCGTCCTGCGTTATATCGAGCAGTTTTCCTCCGCTGAGGTGCTTTCTGAGAAGCATACAGAACATAGGAGGGGCGGACGGATTTTCCGCCGCACGCTCTGTCATACACACCCGTGCCGACATTGAATTTGAGCTTATCAGTATCTTATTGTGCTTTCCTGCACTGCGTATCGAAATAATTATCTCCTCACGGGAGGGCTGATAGATCTTGTCTATTCTTCCGCCGACAAGCCCTGCCGACAGCATTTCAGATACCACACAGTGAAGAAAAGTGCCGTCAAGTGACATCGGCAGTCCTTTCCGTCACACGTTAAATTATATATGAGCAGGGGTCTTTACTGCTCTGTGCGACAAATATCTGTGTATTGTGGAATTTGCGGCTAAGAATACCGCAAAGATAATTGCAAAGTATATTTTCCGTGTGGAAATGGCCTGCGTCAATAAGGCAGAAATCCCTGTTGACAGCGTCTATCCACACATCGTGCTTTATATCGCCCGTTATAAGAGCGTCACAGCCTGCGAAAACGGCAAGCGGCAAGGTGCTTCCGCCTGCACCGGAACAGACGGCTACACGCTTTATCGGTCTGTCTGTTTCGGTATAGCGTACCACCGTGCAGTCAAACGCTTTCTTGCAACACTCAGCAAGAGCCTTGGCGTGAGTGGCAATAGGCAGTTCGCATATTTTACCGTAGCCTGTTCCATCGGGCATAACGGGTTCAAGTATCTTGTCGGAGCGCTCAAATTCGAGCAGGTCGAGCATAATATCGGTAACGCCGTTTTTGGTCATATCCGCATTGGTATGAACGCATACAGCGTTCAGCTTATTCTTTATAAGCTCGTAAACCGGCATACCCTCCGTAACGCTTTTCAGCGGATCGAAAATAACAGGGTGATGTGATATTATAAGATTGGCTTTGTTCGCCACTGCCTCTTTTATCACATCGTTGGTTATGTCAAGGCAAAGGCATATACCCTTAACTGTGGCATTCATATCACCGACAAGAAATCCGCTGTTGTCAAACTTATCCTGCACCGAAAACGGTGCGTATTCATTCAGAAACTCGTAGATAGCGCTTACTTTCATAACCTTCCCCAAAAAAATCATAATGTTGTTATTATATTTTCTATTTCCTGTGCTGTATTGCACAGCTTCTCGCTTTTTGCCGTATCGGACGATGAGCAGCATTCTCCTGCACGTCTTAGCTTACGGCACACCAAGCTCAGATACTCCTTGTCCGTTACCTTTCCGAATATGCAAAAGTGTCGGTTATCTCACGGCTCTCGCCGTCATAGTACACCGACATAATAACGTAATTTCTGTCGTTTTCCCTTGCGGTAAGTTCTTTTTCTATATAAAAGCCGTTTTTGTACAGTTCTTTTCTTAATATCTCAGCCTTTGTCATAGGCTGGAGGATAAAATGTGTATCACGGCTTAAGAAACGGCAACCGAGAACTATCCTTGCTATAAGTTCGCCGCCCATACCTGCGATTATCACATCGTCGGCATAATCTATTTTTTCAAGTCCGTCCGACAGCACAAGACGCACAGCATCTTCTTTTCCTATGTAGTGCATTACCGTCTGTTTTTGCTGAAAGCAAAGGACCTTCGTTTATATCCGCCGCCGTGAGCTTTCTTTCACCGTCAAGATAGAGCCTGCAAGGGAGCAGGGCGTGATCCGTACCGACATCGCAGATCTCTCCGCCTTTACGCACCATTCCTGCCGCCGCCGCAAGTCTTGACGAGTATCGGCTCGTGCATCAGTTACCGACAGCCTCGTTCAGCTTCTTAACCAGTTCGTCCGCATCCACACCGTGAACGTCGCACGCCTGTGCAACAGTTTCGCCTCTTGACGCAGGGCAGCCTAAGCAGTGCATACCCATTTCAAGAAAGAAGGGGGCTGTTACCTCTCCGTATGCGTCTAAAATATCGCCGATTATTGAATCCTTTGTGATAGTCATTTTTTTACATTCCTTCCGATAGAAATTTCAGTATATAAATATACATTATTTATTATACACCAATCCGAGTGAAATTACAATAGCGGAAATGAGAATTTGCGATATGGGGGAGGAATAGGTTTGTTAAAAATCTTATTTGCGTGGCTGTTGTGGGAAGGCAGTATTCAATGCAACGATTTCTTAATAATTGGTCAGTGCTTTGCACTGCAACAGAAGCTCACTTTGGCAAGGGTCGGCAAGTGTGGTGGTAGAAGTTTATGTGTAGCTGATAAATCATAGAAATATTTGTAATTAAGTGGCTTACCCCTCCTGTTTAATCGGAGTTTTCAATTATCTCAATGTTATCAATCTATGAGATAACAAGGATAAATTACCTTCCTTTTTTACATTGAATTTCTTTTGAAACGGTTTTTTATAATTACAATGATGTTTCGGGAGGGGCAAGCTGTATAGTGTGATAACATAGTTTACAGAATGTGCAAGGACATAGTTTACATATTTATGATAAAATAGAGGCATAAAATTCGGAAGGAGTCAAAGTTTATGCCTTGGGAAGAGAAAGTAATAGTAACTATGAGAGAAGAATTTGTAAAAAGAGTGTTGTCACACGAAAAAAGCAAAGCCGAATTGTGCCGGGAATATGGAATAAGCCGACCCACCGGTGACAAATGGATTGAACGTTACCTGAACGGTCAACCGCTATGTGATCAAAGTCGAGCACCACATATTGTTGGCAACAAGACAGACGATGAAGTTGAAAAAATTCATTGTAGAATACAGGAAAAAGTATCCTGCGATAGGTGCAACTAAAATACACCGTATGCTTCGTGATGAGGGGATAACAGATATTCCTTGTCCAAGAACCATCAATGATATTTTTTAAACGCAATGGGTTGATAACAAAGGAAGCAAGTCAGATTGCAACTCCTTATGTCAGATTTGAAAAAAGTGAACCCAATGAAATGTGGCAGGCTGATTTTAAAGGACATTTTGCCATGAGAAACGGAGCAAGATGTCATCCGCTCGATATCATTGATGATTGCTCAAGATTCAGCCTTTGCTGTGCACCGCCTCTCGCCGGGGAAACGTACATAGAGGTAAGGCAGCAAATGGAGCGTATTTTTTTTTTGAAATACGGCATGCCGTTTTCATTTCTTTGTGATAACGGCACACCATGGGGAACATCTCAGTCTACGGGATTTTCAAGATTTGAAGTTTGGTTTATGGAGCTGGGAATATTGACTTTACACGGGCGCATATTCCATCCGCAGACGCAGGGCAAGGAAGAACGGTTCAACGGCTCATTAACCAGAGAATTTTTAAAGTATGAAAGCTTTGAAGATTTTGAAGACGCAAAAAAAAAAAGCTTGACAAATACCGTGATTTCTACAACACAAAACGTCCGCATTACGCATTAAATCTTGACACACCGGCAAAACATTACCATCCGAGCGAACGGGCATACACGCCCGACATATCAGAATGGGAATACAGCGATGAATATAAATTAAGAAAGGTAAAAGAGAGCGGATATGTCACCATAAGAAATCAAGGTTATTATTTAAGCGAGGCGTTTGGCGGAAAAACTATTGCTGTAAAAGAATCCAATAAAGGACAGCATCTCATAAATCTCTATTTCAGGCAATTCAGAATAGGACAGATAGATATAGAAAAGAGAGTGTTTTACCTTTAAAAAAGCTTATCTAATCGAAAACGACCCACGTTTCGCCGAGGCGAAACATAAAAAAATGAACTTTCCATTCGGGCTTCGCCCTCATTTCAAGTTCATTTTTTTATGTTCGTTTGTTATTGATAACATGTAAACCATGTGCTTGCACAAAGTGTAAACCATGTTACTCTTGACACAAGCCCACTCCCCTACGAAAAGCGAGGGTGATAGTACGGTTTTTTAAAGTTTGGCGAGGGGAAAGGATAGCTAAAATATCATAATGCAAAAAGCGGTCACAGCATATCACTGTAACCGCTTTATTCATTAATTATTGCTTTGTGTAACTACGCCGGTAACGGAGGTTGAGCCAAGATCAATCCGTTAGAACGGCGAATTTGAAGCGGCACATTGCCGCCCCGCCGTTTCGCTATCCTGCGGATAGCTCTGACAATTCAAAAGGCGGAATTACCGGTGGCGTTGCCACCTTAGACGGTGGGCTTCTGGCGTACCTTTATGTGTACTTCACGCAGCTGCTGTTCGGTTACCTCTGTGGGTGCGCCGAGCAGGAGATCCTGTGCGTTAGAGTTCATCGGGAATGCGATAACCTCTCTTATGCTCTCATCGCCTGTGAGCAGCATGATCATACGGTCAACACCGGTGCCATACCTGCGTGGGGCGGAGCGCCGTACTGGAACGCATTGTAAAGAGCGCCGAACTTCTCGGCAACGTCCTGCTCTGTGTAGCCGGCAATCTCGAAAGCCTTTATCATTATCTCAAGGTCGTGGTTTCTTACAGCGCCGCTTGAAAGCTCAACGCCGTTGCAGACAATATCGTACTGGTATGCAAGTATGTCAAGCGGATTCTTTGTCATAAGCGCTTCAAGACCGCCCTGCGGCATCGAGAAGGGGTTATGCGTGAATATAGTCTTGCCTGTTTCCTCGTCCTCCTCGTACATCGGGAAGTCAACGATAAAGCACATCTCGTATCTGTCATAGTCAATCATATCCATACGCTTTGCGACTTCTGTACGGATCTGACCTGCAAACTTGGGCGCCATCTTCTTGTTGTCGGCTATGAAGTAAAGAACATCGCCCACTTCAAGAGCGCATCTGTTCTTAAGCTCTTCTCTCTGCTCGTCATTCAGGAACTTGTCGATAGGACCGAGATACTTGAAGCTCTCGTCTACCTTGACATATCCAAGACCCTTCATGCCGATTTCCTTAGCGAATGCTTCCATCTTCTCAAAGAAGCCCTTTGACTGACTTGCCATACCGGGAACTCTGATACCTCTTACGCACTTGTTTGCAAAAGGCTTTGAAGTCGCTGTCAACGAATAAGTCAGACAGCTCTGTTATAATAAGAGGGTTACGCAGGTCGGGCTTGTCTGTGCCGTACTTCAGCATTGACTCGGCGTAGGGGATACGCTTGAAGGGTGCGGGAGATACGGGCTTACCGCCGAACTTTTCAAATACAGCGGATAAAACCTCTTCTGCGTTTGCAAAAACGTCTTCCTGTGTTGCAAATGCCATTTCAAAGTCAAGCTGATAGAATTCGCCGGGTGAACGGTCCGCTCTTGCGTCTTCGTCACGGAAACAGGGTGCTATCTGGAAATACTTATCAAAGCCGGATACCATAAGCAGCTGCTTGAATATCTGCGGTGCCTGCGGCAGTGCGTAGAACTTTCCGTGGTGCTTACGGCTGGGGATAAGGTAATCTCTTGCTCCCTCGGGTGAGCTTGTTGAAAGGATGGGGGTCTGTATTTCAAGGAATCCCATCTCGGTCATCTTACTGCGTAAGAATGAGATGACCTGTGAACGCAGTACGATGTTGTTGTGCATTCTCTTGTTACGCAGATCGAGATAACGGTACTTTAAGCGTATATCTTCCTTTGTTTCTGTCGAGGTGGGAACTTCAAACGGGAGCTGTTCAACAGTTACCTTGCCCAGTACCTCAAGACTTTCGGCTACTATCTCGATAGTACCTGTGGAAATCTTATCGTTGTAAGTACCCTCTGCTCTCTTTATTACCGTACCGCCTATTGTAACGGCACACTCCTTGTTTACGCCCTCAAGAAGACCCTCGTTCTTCTGGAATGTAATCTGCACATAGCCGTAATGGTCACGCAGATCTATAAACTTGATTCCTCCGTGGTCACGGATGTTCTCTACCCAGCCTGCAACACGAACGGTCTTGCCGATGTCGTTTTCGCTCAGCATTTCACAGGTGTGAGTGCGGTACTTGTTCTCTAAAAAACATTTCTTTCTTGCCTTTCTTTCTTTATAATCAGCCCTTGAGCTTTTCTTCAAGCATTGCCTTTATACTTGCGGGTGAAGCCGCTCCCTTGAGTGCCTTGTTGCACTGTCCCATAAGGAAGCCGAACACCTTTGTTTCACCGCTTCTGTACTGCTCGACAGCCTTAGGATTAGCCTCCATTATGCCGTTTATCGTCTTTTCAAGCAGTGCGTTGTCTTCCTTTATCCACAGCTGCTGTTCTTCGGCGATGGTTTCGGGCTTCTTGCCTGTTTCGAGCATTTCACGAAGGATAATCTTACGGTTATCCTTTGATATTTTGCCGTTTTCGGCAAGCTCTATCAGCTTTGCTAAATCCTCTGCGGTAAATTTCATATTATCAAGATCAAGCTCACCGAGATTTATTCTTCTCATAAGCTCAACCACTATGAACGTGCCTATAGGCTTGGGGTTATCATATGCCTTCAGCGCATTTTCAAACAGGTCGCTGACACGCTTTGAATCTGTCAGCACCTTTGCGTCAGCCGCAGAAATGCCGTATTCGCCTGTGTAACGTGCCACTCTCTGCTCGGGCATTTCGGGAATGTCAGCCTTGATAGCCGCAAGCTCTTCTTCCGTGAAGATTATCGGCGGTATATCGGGGTCGGGGAAAATAACGGTAGTCGTGTGCATCCTCCTTGGAACGAAGCGAGCTTGTTTCGCCCGTAGCATCATTGAAGTGAAGCGTTTCCTGTACTACTCTTTCGCCGTTCTCGATAAGCTCTGTCTGGCGGTATATCTCGTATTCGATGGCTCTTTGTATAGCCTTTGTGGAGTTAAGGTTCTTTACCTCTGTTCTTGTTCCGAGCTTGTCTGAATCCTTTTCGGCAAGCGAAATATTAACGTCGCATCTCATTGAGCCCTGTTCGAGCTTACCGTCGCATACGCCTGCGTACTGGAGCATAAGTCTTATCTTCTCAAAGAACGCTATGACCTCGGCGGCTGAATGGAAATCAGGCTCGGTAACTATCTCGATAAGCGGAATTCCGCAACGGTTATAGTCTGCAAGGCTGACACGCTCGATGTCGTCGTGAACCAGCTTTCCTGCATCCTCTTCAAGATGTATACGGTTTATTCTCATCGTCTTCTGCTCGCCGTCAACCGTTACGTCCAACGTGACCGCCCAGACACACGGGGCGGGGCATCTGTGAAATCTGATATGCTTTGGGCAGGTCGGGGTAGAAATAATTCTTTCTGTCCCACTTTGTAAAGCGTGATATTTCGCAGTTCATGATGTAGCCTGCTTTTATAATGTACTCAACAGCCTTTGAGTTGAGCACGGGGAGCGTTCCGGGAAGTCCGGAGCAGACAGGACAGCATCTTGAGTTAGGCTCGCCGCCGAACTCAGCCGAGCAGGTGCAGAACACCTTTGAGTTTGTGAGAAGCTCTGCGTGTATTTCAAGTCCTATGGTAGGATATAATTTCATATTGTTACCGTCCCTTCTTAAACCTCGCTGTAACGTCTTTCAAACGTCTTTTCAAAAGCGTCTGCCGTCTGTATCAGCGTAGCCTCGTCCCACTTTCTGCCGACAAGCGACATTCCTATGGGCATACCGTCTGCGTTATATCCGCAGGGTACGGAGATTGCCGGGAGCGATGCGATGTTTACCGCGTTACGGTGCATATATCTGCAAGATACATCTTTACAGGGTCGGTTTCCTGCTCGCCTATCTTATATGCTACAGTAGGAGCGGTAGGTGTCAGAATAACGTCCGCATTCTCGAATATCTCGTTATATTCCTTTATAATCTGCTGTTTTAATGCCAGCGCCTTTAAATAGTATGCGTCATAGTAACCGCTTGAAAGTGCATAGTTACCGAGAAGTATACGGCGCTTTACCTCATCGCCGAAGCCTCTTGTACGGCTGTCACGAATCATTTCGTCAAAGGTTCTGCCCTCGCCTCGAAGCCCATACTTGATACCGTCAAAGCGTGAAAGGTTGGAAGCCGCCTCGGCACTTGCCACAAGGTAGTAAGCCGATACAGCGTACTTAAGGCTCTTCATCGAGCAGTCAACGAGCGTTGCGCCCATTTCTTCGTATTTCTTAGCCGCCGCAAGAACCGCATTCTTCACTTCATCGTCTGTGCTGTCTGCGAAGAATTCTTTGGGGGAGTGCTATCTTCATACCCTTTATATCCTTGCCGACCTTGGCGTTGAAGTCCTCAGCGGGCTTGTTTGCGCTTGTTGCGTCACGGCTGTCCTTGCCGCAGATAACGTTCAGTATAGTACCGCAGTCAACCGCACTGTTTGCGATAGGTCCTATCTGGTCAAGCGAGCTTGCGAATGCCACCAGACCGTAGCGTGATACGCTGCCGTAGGTTGGCTTAAGGCCTGTAACGCCGCAGAATGAAGCAGGCTGTCTTATAGAGCCGCCTGTGTCGCTTCCGAGTGCCGCAGGTGCAAGTCCTGCCGATACTACAGCCGCCGAGCCGCCGCTTGAACCGCCGGGTACACGGGATAAGTCGAAGGGGTTTCTTGTCTTTGCGAATGCGCTTGTCTGTGTAGAGCCGCCCATTGCAAATTCGTCCATACTTGTTTTTCCGAGAAGCACATAATTCTCGGCCTTCAGCTTTTCTATTACGTTTGCATCATAAGGCGGAACAAAGTTTTTTCAAGCATCTTTGACGCACAGGTCGTTCTTATTCCGTCCGTGCAGATGTTATCCTTTATTGCAAGAGGTATACCGGTGAGTGCCTTTGCCTCGCCCTTATCTATAATCTCCTGCGCCTTTTCCGCATTTTTCAGTGCCTCGTCTTCGGTCACTGTGATATATCCGAGTACATCGGAATCTTTAGCCTTTATGCTGTCTGAATATTCCTTGCAAAGCTCTGCGGCGCTTATCTGCTTTGTATCGAGCATTTCACGCAGAGAGCCGAGCGTCTGTTTTTTAAGCTCCATTTATTCTCTTATCCTTTCGGCTCGTTTATCAGTCTACCATCTTCGGAACTACATAGCAGTTTCCGCTGGGCTGTGTGTTGCTGAGCAGCTTCTCTGTGGGGAATGAGGGCTTTGCAACGTCTTTTCTTACCTCGTCATAGCTTATGCTGTTATTATCCTTGGTATCATCGTAAACTACGTCAAATTCCTTTACAGTGTCCATAAGCTCGATTTATTGCGCTCATTTCGCCCATTACCTTTTCTTTACCCTCATCGGTATAATTGAGCTTACTCAGATTACACAGATGGTCAATGGTCTTTATATCCATTATGCCGTCATTCCTTTCCTGCGGGGCTTTTTTCTGCCGTTTGTGGCAGAACCTACTGACCCATTATAGTTATACTTTAACTATTATACAACATTGCGAGTCTATTTGCAAGCGTTGGAGGGTAAAAAAACTGTGTTAAAGTGAGATTTAGCGTTTATCTGTAGTAAATTAGCTACCGATAGTTCTTTTTTTGACGGATAGCACTTCTCGGGTTCGCTATTCGAATGGGTGCACTTGTCAATATGAAAGAGGGAAAGAACAAGAACCAAAGCGATTAGGAAAACAACTTCTAAGCAACTACAATCCCCACCGTCACGGCTCGGAAATATTAGAGATATATAAAAGCCGGATTTCTAACTTATATGCTGAAAAGTGCCAATTTATTGTAGCAGCCGTGCCACCTCCCTTTGACAAGGGACGGGCATGGATGCCCGAAATTGAACGCCCAAAGTTTCGCAAGGATGCGAAACCAACAGAGCGTTCATATGGCAAGTGTGATGGTGCTTTTCGAGGGATAGTGCGTTTTTTGAAGGGTCAATGTCAGTGCAGTTGCACCGATATACTCACGAAATTATTAATGCCTTGTCGGTACGGAAAATGTTTTAAGCGGTGTTGGCGATATATTTTGCTGTACAGCTTTAATAACAATGGTTTTTTCGGCAGGCACACAAGAACTCCCCCCCGACTTTTCATCGGGGGAGTTCCTGCTTATTGATCGAGGGGATGTATATAAACTTTCGTTGTACTTAGCCGGAGCGGTATCGCTTCTGCGGTAACTGCGCCCCTATAATAGTACCGCCTGAGCGGTTATCAAGGCACTCGCCTTATCGCCGTCGGAAATCCTTTTCCTTCGACTATGGCTAAATTATAACGCCCGTTTGTTAATTGAATAATAACTGAGGGGTGAAAAAATTATGAAAAGGTGTGAAAAGCAGTATTATTCTCCTGAATACCCGTTTATGCAGGACAGCAACCATACTGCGTTTTTAAATTGCCTGATACGATTACCGTATGTTTTGAGAAAGGTGTATTATATTTCTGGATGGGCAAGCCACTCTCCTACAAATATGTCACATTATATCAGACATTCTTCTTTTTAATGGCGATACTCAGACTGTTACGCTAAAATCCACAATTAAAACGGATATACTTTTTCCGACTTTTTTCATTTTCCCTATTGACAAATCGCCCATATCAGTATATACTGTATATATAACACATAAACAGTTTAATTGCCTGTTATGTGACGTAAGCTTACTAATCTGAAAAGGAGGAAATATGAAAATTCTTCTTAATTCTGATATTCCGATATACAAGCAGATCTCAGCCGATTTCAAGGAACGTATTATGAACGGCACGATTTCCGCTGGGGAATATCTTCCCTCGATAAGAGGACTTGCAAAAAGAGCTTAAAATCAGCGTAATAACCACTATGAAAGCATATGAGGGACTTTGCTCGGAGGGGCTTGTCAGCGCCGTTCAAGGCAAGGGCTATATAGTCAACGCTCAGGACACGGGTATGATAAAGGAGCAGTATATGCGCCTTCTCGAACAGCATCTGCAGGACGCACTCGACTGTGCAAGGCTTGCGGGGCTATCCGTTGACGAGGTATGCGAGGTGCTGAAAACACTCGGCAGTATTGAATGATTTATTTAAAAGGAGATAATATGGAAGAGGTAATCAAGGTAAGCAATCTTACCAGAAAATATAAAGATTTTTCGCTGGGTCCTGTTGACCTTTCATTCCCGAAAGGCTTCGCAACGGCGCTTATCGGTGCAAACGGTGCAGGAAAAACAACACTTATGGATATAATCTGCGGAATTACCGCAAAGACAGACGGCACAGTGACATATTTCGGAGAGACCGATAATGCCGACAAGGGTAATGTAAAGGAACGCATCTCGGCTACTGTGCATCGCAGGCAATGTTCCCGGCTAACTGGAAGGTGAGGGATATTGCACTTTCCATGAGCCTTGCGTTCGATAACTTCAGCAAGGACAGATTTTATTCACTTCTCGGTGAACTTGGCGTTACCGATGATAAAAACAGCAAAAAGCCTTTATCAAGTATGTCGGACGGCATGAAGATGAGAGTGTTCTTGGCGTCGGCTTTTTGCAAGAGATACAGATCTGCTGGTGCTTGACGAGCCGGGCTCATCGCTCGATCCGCTTATGCGTGACAGGCTGTGCGACCGCTTCCGTGACTATATAGACAGCGGTAACGGCGAAAGGAGTATAATCTTCTCGACTCACAACATAGCCGATATGGAAAATGCCGCAGACTATGTAATATTTATGGATAACGGCAAGGTAATCGAACAGGGCTTCACAGAGGACTTAAAGGACAAGTATATTGCCCTCAGTGCAGAACCTGAAAGCCTTGATAAAATATCGCCGCTTCTGCTCTGCTCTTCTCATTCATCGTCCACAGCAACGGGTCTTGCCTTAGCCAAAAACAAGCTGAAGCTCGAAGCACTGGGTGCTGTTACCGAACGTCCTACATTAAGCCAGCTCAGCATTGACCTTATGAAGATTGCGGAAGAAAAACGCCTTGCTCTTAAAAAGGAGGCATAAGTATGATGAAATCGGTACGCTTATTCAATGCTAACACGCTGTTCAAGGTTTCTCTCATTATGATCGTTATGGTTGCGGCAATTTATGTTATAGGCTTCTTAGTCGGCTCTGCCGCAGGAAAAAGCGACAGAGAAAACACAGACGACAGCACAGCGGTCGCAGAGGAAAATGACGATATTGCATATTCCGCCCTTAACACAGTGTGCTGTGTTATCGGCTTTGCAGGTGCGCTCTTAATAAACGGCAACGCTATAAATCTCTACTACAAGGTTGACGGCAGTAAGTACGCAAGGACGATAAAGCACGGCGCAGAAAAGTTCGGCAAGTCGCTTGCAGGCTCTGTTATAATCTCGTCTGTTACTGCGGTGGCAGTATCGCTCGTACTCGGAATTTTCACGCTTGCAGGCGGTGACCTTGAGCTTAAAGATCTGCCGCCTATGGTGCTGTTTTTCGCTCGGTGCATCGCTCCTGTCCGGCATTCTGATACGTCCGCTCGTGTCTACAAAAACCGCTAACGCAAGAAGCGTTCTTCTTCTGATAACGTTGCTTGTCGCTATGTTTATTCTGTCGGCAACAGCAACAGCGGCGAGCCATATAAGCTACAGCGCCGCACTTACTATGAGCATTATATTAACAGTAGTCGGGGCGGTCGGAACGGCTGTTTCAACCGTATCTGCCTGCCGCTATATCAAGGAAAACTGGCAGTTCTGAGGAGGTATATGAAGATATGAAGAATTTTCTTTTATCGCTTAGATTCGTTATAAAGCGTGTTTTCAGGCTTACTGCCGTCAATATTGTGTGGCTCATATGCTTTGCCGCTGTCATTTGTGGCGATAACCGTTGGGATGGCGGTTGCGCCTGAAATAAGAGGCAGTGATGATTATCCGTTTTATCTGACGACCGTACCGTTTATAACAGTGCTCCTATTTTTCGGCGTGTCATCGTTGTATTCGGATATTTATGTGAGCGTCTATATCCGCACAAGCAGGCTTTACAAGTGTCTGCGGACGAGGGCTGTGCAGGTATTTTTGCTGATAATGAGCGTTGCGGCTCTGATACCTGCGATTATTGTTACCGCTGTTGTGAACCCTTCCGCTCTGCCCGACTTTTTGCTTATATCGGCAATAATAATCGGCGTCAGTCTGCCGCTTGCATCGACTTATTTTCTTATGTGGATCGTCTTCTTCGGATATTCGATATTCAACCTGATAGCAGGCTTTTTCGGGGAACATTTTATGGTGGAGGGATTTAAGTTTCTGCCGACCGAGCTTACCGACAGTCTGCCTGTTGCGGCGTTGCTTGCAGTGGTGATACTGCTTGCGGGGTCTTATAGTTTCTTTTATCATATCGGATATTATTTTCCGCATAAGAAAGCGGCCTCGTGACAGACAAATGCTGAAGGGAACGATGCAGGCGTGAGGGCGTCAGCGCTCACCTTTCAGCATACGGTCTATAGATGCAGATGAGATTTTTATCGTTGTTACAAAAGACGCTGTAAGTACACAAGCAAACATAAACATACAGGATACCGCACCTGCGATAAACTGAACAGTGCTTATAATCTGCACAGATAAATCAAAATAGCTTTCAAGCCATATGTTATACATGGCATTTACACCGACCGACAGCAGAAATCCGGCTATACCCGAAACAAAAACAGCAAGAACCGTTTCTGCAAGAGTTATTCCGTACACATCCGTTTTTGTGGCTCCGAGCGCTCTCATCACAGCTATTCTCTGTGCGGTGTCCGAGTAATACAGCAAAAGTGCGGATGCCGCCGACAGCAACATTGAAACACATATAAGCGGCAGTATAACAATCAGAATCTTTTCGATAAAGGCACTTACTCTGTCTATTCTTGAATATATCATAAGATTGAGTCCGGCAGTTGCGTGAATACCGTTTTTTTCGGCTTGCTCACACGCTTCAAGCGCTTTCTGAAAGCTGTCATAATACAGATGTACTGTGGCATCGCTGTAGCAGAGTTTTGTTTTTTCGGCGGCGCTTTTTGTAATCATCATCGAGTTTTGCCCGAACACACTTGCGGCGGCCTCACTGCTTGCTATTCCGCAAACGGTAAAACCGTCAAGATATATTTCGCCGTTGTCGGTACGTTTCAGTGAAACACGATTGCCTGTCAGCCTTTCCATTTCCTCACGGGTAAATCCCAGTTCGGACAGAAAATCTTCCGAAATAACGACCTCGTCATCACCGCTTATGTTTCTGCCGTACAAAAAGATTTGTTTGTCGGGATAGTTGTGTTCAAAGCTGATGCGCTGATTTTCCGAAATCACATCATACCGCATATCTACCGCAAGAATATGCTTGTACTGCCGCATCATATCCACAGACGCAGTTTTTTTTCATATCGTCACCGCAGATAAGCGTTATATCCTTCACCAGATGGTCTTCACTGTAATTTGACTGTGATACGGAATTCAGATATTCGCTTGTCGTATATATATCGTATTGATAACCGACGTTGCAGGAGATTACTTCTGACACGGCGGTTATTTTTTGATATAATATCGTCCGCAGTATCCTCTGCCTGCTTTGCGGTATCGGAATATGCAGACACCATCGCACACGCCTGATCTATATGCTTGTACTGTATATCCGATAATTCATCGGTAACTGCCGACACAAAAACAGCCGCAGAGCAACACAGCAGCACAACAGTCAAAACGCTTACAGCCACCCTCAGCATAATACGCTTGTGTCCGGTCAGATTCTTCATTGCCAGCTTTAATATATCGGTTATTTTCATCTTACGCCTTTCTGTTATCTGTCATATTCTCTTACCGTGTCAGAGAGGTTTATTCCACCGCTCAGCGTGCGGAATTTGCAATAAAAAGCATAACCGCAAGTACGGCTATAAACAAGAGAGCGAATGCCGATATGCCCACAATGCCGCTTGCCGTTTCCAAAGCCACCTCAAAACAAAGCAGGCTTTTTGTCAGGGATGAAACATAGGAAAACAGCAGGTGCATCAGCAAAAATCCGATTGCAGCGCCGAGCAGCAGCGATGAAAAATAAGGGATAAAATATATTGCGTATACGTTGTTTTTTCGCCCCCAACAGTATGAAATTTGTCATTATATGCGAGCGTTTCGCTATTGTTACCGAAAATGTATTTAAAACAGAAAAGAAAGCTATCCCTGCAAACAAAACAGCCAGCCCGATAAAAAGTATGTACGCATAGTTAATAGCGGTTATACCCATTTCAAACGCACTTGTATCTATATCAAACCCGTTTTGCCTTGCCGCCGTGACCGTTTTGTCATATTGGTGCATGCTGTTTATCGTGCATGAAAAAACGCTGTCAATCTGTCGGTTATTTGCAACCGCACTGTCGTAATATGAATTAAACGGAACGATAACGGGATACGCAAAAACTGTGTTCTCTCCGCTGTATATTCCTGCTATCGTGTATTCCTTTATCGTTTTTTCTTTACTTTTAACACTCAGCTTATCACCGACGGCAAGCGATTCCGAAAGGGCTATATATTCATTTATCCACATACTGTCAGATCCCGGAGTATCGAAACACGGTTTTATATCCTCTCCGTCGATCATTTCACAGTCGAAGCCGGAGGACTCGCTAAGCAACTCGTCAATGAAGTACAGCGGAAGATTTTGCAGAAGCCCGATTTTCTTTCCGCTGTCAGACACATATATACCGGCATCGTAATCCGCCGATGACAGATGTACAACTTTATCAAAGCCGCACTCCGACAGCTTGTCCTTAACACCGGCAGTATAACCGCAGGTCACAATGAATTCGTGTCCTCCTGCGTCTGTTTATCAAGATAATCGTATATAATCCCGCCGTAAATTCACTGCTGTCAGAAACAGACAGGACGCAACCGCAGAAACTATCGCAAACATAAGTGCGGTAATAATAAGATAAGGCAGACACTTTTTTCCTTCTCTTACAGCAAGCCTTATTTCATCGTATAATTTCATCGCTTACCACCATACCGTCACTGAGCGTAATTATTCTGTCGCACAACCGTGCGTCTGTCTTGCTGTGAGTGACCATCACCACAAGAGTATCTTCATCAACAAGCCCACGCAACAGTTCCATTATGCTTTCACTGTTACGGCTGTCCAGATTTCCGCAAGGCTCATCCGCAAGTATTACATCAGGCGAATGAACAAGCGCCCTTGCGATAGCCACCCTCTGCTTTTCTCCGCCCGACAGCTTGTTGCACTTGGTTCTCAGCTTATCATCAAGCCCTACCCGTGCGACCGCTTTCCTGATCATATCGTCACGCTGTGATCTCGGCACTTTGTTTATTATAAGCGGAAGCTCGATATTGTCATATACCGTGTAGCAATCAATGATATGAAACGCCTGAAAAACAAATCCCACAGTTTTACTGCGGTAAGTGCTAAGCTGTTCTTCGGACAGACCTGCTATATTTTTTCCGTTCGCTATGACCTTTCCGCCGGTTGCGCTGTCTATCGCTCCGAGTATGTTCAAAAGCGTTGATTTTCCGCTCCCCGACTCGCCGACAATCGCCACCATCTGCCCCTTGCTTATATCAAGATTTACATCCTTCAGAGCATAGCACACTCCGTCACCGTCAGCATAGCTTTTATTAAGATTTTCCGTCCGGTACATTATACCGCCCATAAGTTATCCCTCCGATACCCAAAACGGCACACCGTGTATATTAAGTGTGCCGTAATTGTTACTGTGCAATTTTATATGTTTTATTCAGAAACGTCACGCTCTGTTTGTCGCCTCCGAGCTGCATTGGAATCACAAATTCAGCGGAATCGGAGCTATCGGACTGCAGAACGTTAAACCAAAATCTCATTCGTATCCTTATCAAAATGATATGTATAAGCATCGTCAAGCCTTTCGGCAAGAGCCGTCTTATCTTCTATCATATCACCGACAAGGTCTTTTGCGAGCACTTCAAAATCATATCCGACAAATCTGAAGCTGTTATCCTCATTAAAGCTGATGTATTGCTTTTGATTTGTCTGCGTCAAGATAGTAGTTTCCCTGCACCGCTCCCGGCTCGCCTGACTTATCGGATCCGCTCTTATCGGCACAGGCGCATACGGAAATTGCGGTCATTGTGACAAGCATCAGTACCGCCACAGCTTTTTTAAAACAGTTTTTTGATCTTCATCGGTCGAATCGCTCCTTTTAATAGTATCATATTCGGCTTCCAAGTAAAATACAGGCAAAATATCCCTGTAAAATAAATTATAGCATATCAGTTATTTTTTGTCAACCGTCTGCATTTTGCCGTAAACCGCTCAAATACCCAAATTGAATTTTCGGTCTGCCTCTTGACAAATAAAAAGTAAGCTGTGTTATAATCCGCTTGTATCGGAAGTTCCGATATTCTAAACGCAAAATGAAAGGACCGAATGCAATGCGTACAAATTCCTGATAAGAGCAGAACGAAATACCCTTATAGCCCATGCCGCCCTACCTATATGATAAGACGGGCGATGAAACGGGCTTGGTTTCGTGTCTGCAATGCAGGAATGTATTGCTATCGGTCTTGTATTATGCCCTTTTTCGCCGTGTGTTTATGCGAAAATCGGGATAGAAAGCCGTGGGAGCGTATGTTCCTGCGGCTTTTTTGATACAGAAAGGGGTATGATATTATGTCTATAATCAGTGTAAACAATTTAACCTATTATTATGACGGCTGTGATGAAGCCGTGTATGAGAATGTGTCATTCACGCTTGACACAACGTGGAAAACGGGGCTTATCGGCAGGAACGGACGTGGCAAAACCACACTTCTGAAGCTGTTGACGGGCGAACTTGAAAACGGCGGTGCGGTAAACACAAAGGCAGAGTTCCTGTACTTTCCGTTTGAAGTAGAGGACAAGAATATGAGCGGCAGTGAACTTATCGGAATAATCTGTCCTGATGTGCAGGAGTGGGAGGTAATCCGTGAGCTGTCTTATATGGGTACGGACTGCGACATTCTGTACAGACCGTTCAGTACGCTGTCGGGCGGCGAACAGACAAGGCTTCTGCTGTGCCTGCTGTTTTTGCGTGATAATGCTTTCCTGCTGATAGACGAGCCTACCAACTGCCTTGACCTTGACGCAAGAGAAGCGATAGGCGATTATCTTAAAACAAAGAGCGGATTTATACTCGTGTCGCACGATCGTGACCTGCTCGACAAATGCACCGACCACATACTGTCATTAAACCGCAGTGATACCGAAATAATAAACGGTAACTACAGCGTGTGGAAAGAAAATTTCGACCGTAAAGAAGCAAACGAACTTATGCGTGACAAGAAGCTGAAAAGCGAGATAGGGCATCTCAAAGCCGCCGCCGCAGAACGCAGTAAAAAGTGGGCTGACACAGCGGAGAGCAGAAAGATAGGGATTGACCCGACGAAAACGGAGAAATCGCCTGACAGGAGAGCTGTCGAGGGCGCTAAGGCAAAAGCTATGATGAAACGTATGAAGGCGGTGGAAAGCCGCAGGCAGACAGCTATAGATGAAAAATCGGAGCTTCTGAAAAACCGTGAATACATCGATACGCTGAAAATACCGTCAATAAAGGCAAAATCGGCAACGGTGCTTTCGGTGCAGAATCTTGTGCCGAATTATTGCGGCAACGCTTTATGCGAGCCTGTTTCATTTACGCTGTCTGACGGGGAAAGGCTGTGTCTGTCGGGCAAAAACGGCTGTGGAAAATCGACAATCCTTAAAATCATAGCCGGGGCGGATATAAGCTACAGCGGAAGTATAGCAAAAGCGCCGGGTCTTAAAATATCTGTATTACCGCAGGATACAAATGGGCTTTGCGGAACGCTTGACGAATTCTCAGCAGCGGCTCGGTGTTGATGCCGAGCTTGTCCGTGCGATACTCGCTAAACTCGGATTTTCACGCAGGGAGCTTATCGGCCGGTCGGAAAAACTCAGTGCCGGGCAGAAAAAGAAGGTGCTTATAGCGGGCAATCTTGCTACGCCTGCTAATCTCTATATATGGGATGAACCGCTGAACTTCGTTGATATTATTTCAAGGATACAGCTTGAGCGGCTGCTCGGTGCAAATACGCCGACAATGCTTCTTGCGGAGCATGACAGATATTTCTGCGAGAATACGGGGACTAAGAGGCTGTATATAACAAAAGGATAAACAAAAGGATAGGTTTTTTCGGCAAACTGAAAGCCACAGGGAATGATCTCTGTGGCTTTGATTTATTTATGGGCGTTTACGCTTTTTTCTCGCTTGTCTGTCTGAACATCATATTTATAACTCCCGTCTTTGCGAGGGCGAACATGAGGACGGATGCTATCAGCGCACCGCCTACCGTGCTTACGCCGAAGGGGATAACGTAGGTGAATAAAGCCGCCTCTTTGCCCATTACAAATGTAGCAATAGGGAAAGCCGCCATAGCGCCGAGGATACCTGTGCCGATTATCTCGCCGAGGAAAGCTATCGGAACACGCTTAGCAAACGACCATTTCGGGAAAATGTATCTGAAAGCAAGTCCGCAGCAGAGTGCGCCTACCATACTTCCGGGGAAAGCGAGCAGTGTGCCTGTACCCATTATAAGTCTTATAAGCGATGTAACAAATGCCATTCCCACAGCGTACCACGGTCCGAGCAGTGTGCCTGCTATCACGTTTACCATATGCTGAATGGGGAAACACTTTGACGCTCCTATCGGGATCGAAAATCCGCTCAGCACTACCGCCAATGCGATGAGAACGCCTGAAATTGCAAGTTTCTGAATACTTACCTTTTTATTCATACAAAAATACCTCTTTTCTTTTGTCCGTCAAAAAAGCTCCCACACTGTCTGCGGGAGCCGATGTTTTTATGCGCACTAAAACAACCGTTCCCTACGTTGGCATTATCCAAATCAGGTTCAAAGGTCGGAATTGCAATTCCCTCTCAGCCCGTTCACGAGCTCCCTTGCTTTATAGATGTTAAAATCGTATAGGATCTGTCTGACAGACACAGTATATAACACATTTGCGGCGGTGTCAATGCTGTTTTTGAGATACCATTGTTATGTATATGTCAAAATATCCCATTTGTAACATACAGGTGCAAATACGCATAAAATGTACTGTAAAGCCGAAAAAACACGAACGAAAGGAGCAAAACGAATATGAACAAGGACGGATTTTTCTGCTGCACGGAAAGTGACGGCAGTATTCCTGTAAAAAAGAAGGCAGGATATGCTTACGCACCGTTCCAGCGGCTAGGAAAGCTGTACGATGCGGAAACGGCAATGAGAGCGGGAACTGTCTTCCCCGAACTCAACATTACGTTGGACGAATATGAAAGGGGGCTTTACAATGGCGTATAATCTCCCGTCAAGAGCTTCTCAGCTGTTAAGACAGCTGTCTGCCGCAGACTTCTATGCACAGGACTTAAAGCTGTTCCTCGATACCCACCCGGACGATGAAAAGGCTCTCGAGCTGTACCGTGAGGCAGTGAAGCAGACCGAAGCGTGCCGTTGTGCGTTTGAGAATGAATTCTATCCGCTGAGAGCCTCGTGTGCAGGAAAAGATTGCGGTTGGGACTGGCTGAGCGGTCAGTGGATATTATAAGGAGGGCTTATGTTTATATTTGAAAAAAGGACGCAGATACCTGTCGTCATCAAAAACCGCAATCCGAAGCTCGCAAGCTATATCCTGTCGCAGTACGGCGGACCGGACGGAGAGCTTGGTGCGGCTCTGAGGTATCTGTCACAGCGGTTTGCACAGACAGACAAGAGGGCAATTGCAACACTGACCGATATAGGTGTATCGGTTCAGGAATGATCCCGTAAAACTACAAAATGAAATACTTTCTTTTAATTGACTTTTTTAACTTTGTCGGTGATATAATTATGTAGAAATTCAAAGGATTTTGTCGAAAGACGGAGGTAAGGGCTATGGGAGCTTTAACAGACGCATTGAAAAATTTCGGACCATTCGTGTCACCGCTTATATTTGCCTTGTTCCCGGTGTGCCTTACCCTTCTTATCATATCGGTGGTATGGTCGAGGAAGATACTGAAAAGTATGAGCGTAAACAACGAAATCGACTATAAGAACACCTCGTTCAACTGGATAAACTTCTGCTACTCTGCTTTTATTGCGCTTGTATCAATATTTCCTCTGCTGGGTATGCTCGGAACGGTGCTTGCGTTATTGTCGCTTGATATAACGGGCGGAGCAACACAGGAACTGAAAGCAAACTTCTTCTTAGCGCTTGACACTACCGCATGGGGTCTTGTGTTCTCGATTTTTTTTTTTCAAGGTGCTGAATTCGGTTTTTCAGACAACGGTAGAATCAGCGATTGAAAAAATTGATATTCTCGTAAAAAGCCACTACACCAAAAAGGAAAGCAGTAAAAAATGAAGAAACGACAGATAATCCTCGACTTCACTTCCCTGCTTGACGTTATAATGATTATCCTGTTCTTCTTTATAATCTTCAGCAGTCTGGAAACAGACAATCTGAAGAAAGATCTTGAAGATAAACAGCAGCAGGTAAGTGCCGAGCTGGAAGAAGCCAAAGCGAAAAACGACAAGGCGGACGAGCTTCTCGGTGAAGCACAGGAGAAAAACGAGCAGGCAGACAAACGGCTTGAAGAAGCCGATTCTGCTGTAGACAGAAGCGGCGAAAACACAGATGCGATAATGGATTTCAGCGAAAACAAGAACCTTAAGCTGCATCTTGATATGAACGGCGAGAACGGCTGGACGCTGAAATTTGCCAAGGGTGAAGAGATAGTAAAGGAAATACCAAAAGCCGATATAAGCGTAATGACCGATGAAGTTCGGGAGCTGTTCAAGGAGCAGGGCTACACCGCTGATAATACTATTTCTTATAGAGTTTTCGTATAACGCTACAGAAAGCGGAACTACCTCGGCATATCTTGACACCATGAAAATAATAAACACGATGAAAAGCGAATATACGCATCTATTCTACTCGGAAACCGATGTTTCGGTTTTTGTGGGCTGATACGAAGGAGCTTAAATGAAAAAGATAAATAATAAAGGTGCAGTACCTGTCGGACTTATAATATTATTAGTTGTTGCCGCTCTGGCGGTTGTTGCGGTATTTGCGTTCAAGGGCTTCGGCTTTGGCGGCGGAAACGGTGACGGTGAAGGCTCCGGTGTTGCGGATAACTCAAACGCCGTATCGGTCGTCGAGGAGCTTGAATATATCAATGTTACCGTGTCGGGCAACGAATACATATACGATAACAAAAAGGTTACCCTTGACGAGCTTATCGACAGCATAAAGTCGCTCGACAAGAATCTGCCCGTAAAGATAGCCGATGAAGGCTCATCTCTTAAGGCGTACAAAGCTCTTAAAGCCAAGCTGTCGGAAAACAGCATCAGCTTTATCGAAGCACAGTAAAAGAGGTATAATATGAAAAAATTTATTATTGTGATACTCATGCTTGCCGTATGCGGTGCTTTGGTGTATTTCGGCTATCCCGAAATCAGCAAGCTGATAAACGGCGAACAAACGGTAACGTCTTCCGAAGCAGATACGGCATCTGACGTAAGCAGTGCGGATAATTCATCGGGAGCGCAGACAAGCAACGTATCCGCCGAGGGCGGAAATCCCGATAACACCGACAGCTTTGCGCTGGAGATAACTATTTCAGAGGATAAGTATTTTGTCAATAATCACGAGATCGGCATCGAAGAATTAAAATCGGAAATAGACGGGCTTGAAGCCGGTGCGACAATAAAGATAAACGATGAAAAATCTTCGCTCAAAGCGTTCAATGCCGTCAAGGACTATCTTGACGAAAAGAAGATTACATACAGCGTCAGCGACCGATAAAGAAAAAACTCCCGACCTATGCTCAGCATAAGTCGGGAGTTGTCATTTACAGATTAATCTGTTACCCAGGGTGCGCCGTCCTTAGTTGTAAACTTGCCTGTGCAAACCTGAATCAGGTCTACGAGCCAGCCTATACCGAAGCATCCGCCTGTGAGAAGCCAGATAATGCCTGTTCCGATTTTTCCTGCCATAAAGCGATGAACACCAAGTCCACCGAGGAAAAATGCAATAAGTATTGCCGCAGTTTTGTTCATAATAAAATCCTCCTATATCCGATCAGCCTAAAAATATAACCGTATTTACAGTACTTCTCAGCGCTGTAATACAAACACATTTTACCATACTCACGCTTTTTGTCAACAGTGTGGCGTATAACGGTCGGAAAATGGCGTAAAACGGCATAAAATCTATGACTGACGGCAACTGAGATTTAATAGGAGTTAAGCATATTCCGCTAAAAAGTATTATACTTTGAAAACTGCCCTGCGTTCTTGCTCAAGTCAGCTTGTCTTATATCCGCTTGTTGTAATCTCGGCTATAAGCGCACCGGTGTTATCGGTGACCGAAACACGATAATAACAGGTCGTTCTTCCGTCACGGACACATTCAGCCGTTGCTATGAGCTTATCGCCCTTGGAGGCTCTTAAAAACGTTATATTTGCGTTTAGCGATACAGTGCCTAATTTTTCGTGGTTTGACGCTACCGCAAAGGCAAAATCTGCAAGGGTGAAAATCGCTCCGCCCATTATTATTCCTGCGGCATTGCGATGGCGTGGTTCTATCTTCATACCGACTGTAGCTGTATTTTTGCCTACAGCTTCGATCACTGCGCCGTTTTCCGTAGCAAAACGGTCTTTTGCGAAAAACTCACGGATCTCATTCAGATCTTCCATCTAATTATTCTCCTGTGTAATTTTCTATCTTTGCGTATTGTGTGAAAATGTCGGGAGTAATATTCGTCAGCGTGTCAAGCATACCGACATACAGCGAGCCTGTACCCTTTGCGGTTTCGCTCGCAATTTCGCCTACCGTTCCGATAAGCGCCGCCGCTGTTACCGCCGCCTCAAAGCTGTCCTCTGTACAGCCGCACAGCGCCGCCACAAGTCCGGACGCAAGACAGCCCGTACCGGTAATCTTGCTCATCATAGGCACACCGTTTGAAACAAGCGCTACCCTGCCGCCGTTTGCTATGACATCTGTACTGCCTGTTACCATAACGGTACAGCTGTAACGCTTTGCCGCTTTTTTTGCAAGCGATATTTTGTCCTCAAGCGTTGTTTCGGCACTGTCCACACCCTTTTCCGCCTTCATAGTAATGGGGCTGGTCGAGAGCAGTGCGGATATTTCGGAAGCGTTGCCTCTTACTGCGGCAAATCTGAACTGACGCAGAAGCTGCATTGTACTGCGAAGTCTGTTATCTGTAGAGCCTGCGCCTACGGGGTCAAGCACTATCGGCTTTGCCATATCCGCCGCCTTCTGTGCGGAAATCAGCATTGCACGAAGCCTGTCCTTGCTGAGCGTACCCATATTGAACAGTACCGCAGATGCCTTTGCGGTTATATCCTCAGCGTCAAGCGGGCTGTCCGCCATAACGGGAGATGCGCCTGCCGCAAGAAGTCCGTTTGCAACGGTGTTTGCGGTAACATAGTTTGTAATGCAATGTACAAGGGGATTCTTCTCCCTGAGTATATCAAGTAATGCGGCACAGTTTTCTGTTGTGATATTTGTCATGAGATATGCTCCTTTTAATAATGCTTGAATTACATGAATATCCCTGCAAGCGCCGTATAGTACATCAGTGTAAGCGGCAGTGTGACCATCGAAAGTATGGTGCTTACCGCAAATATCTCCGCACTGTAGCCTGCGTCCCTGTCATAAAGCAGGGCAAACATTGTACACATAGCAGCGGCGGGGCAGGCGGTAGCGAGTATGTTTACGCCCGCTACGGTCTGATCTATCTTAAACACAAGGCAGATAACGGTAAGCAGTGCAGGAAGCAGGAACAGCTTTACAAAGCAGGTGTAGTAAAGTCTTGGCTTTTTTCAGCGCAGGGAGCAGCTTTACCGTAGCTATAGTTGAGCCTGCTATTATCATTGCGAGCGGTGTATTTATGTTTGCAAGGTGCTGTGCCGTTTCAAGAATAACATTCGGCAGAGTGAAGTTGCAAAGGAACAGGATAATACCGATTATTGTAACGATGATGCTCGGAGATAACAGCGACTTTATCATCTGCTTAAAGTTCGGCTTTCCGCCCTTCATCATAATAACTCCGTGCGTCCACGAGCAGATATTGAACATAGTAACGTATGCTGTAAGGCAGAATACGCCCTCAGTGCCATATACGCCCTGTATCAGCGGTATACCCATAAAGGCGCAGTTTGAGTAAAGGCAGCTGAAACGCTCTATCAGCTGTCCCTCCTTGTCCTTACTGCGTATTATCAACGGAACAAGTATAAACGCTATGACGTAGCTTATTATCGCTATGAGGAACGATAAAAGCAGTGTGTTCAGCGTTTCGGGGTCGAACGGCTTCTGATAGGATACCAGAATAACCATAGGTGTTGCGAAATTAAGCACAACGGTTGAAAGCTTTTTGGTGCAGGCATCGTCAAGCAGCTTCAGCTTACGGCAGAGTATGCCGACGCCTGCGAGCAGAGCCATTATAAAGACCTGCTCAATAATTGCCCAGTTCATAAGTTTACCTCTTGTCTTTTTGTTCTTTTTATTTTTCTTTTGAATAATTATACTACTTAAAATCGGTAAAATCAATGTTAAAATACTGTAAACAGGGGAATGAGCGGTAATTTTCAGTATTTTTCACAGATAAATTTCATCTGTCGGACGTCAATCGGCGATATAGCAATACTGCACAAAAACAGACAACTAAATTTGTGCATAATACCGCCCTTGAAATGAAAACGATTTACTGATATAATGAAGTTACGCAAAGGAATTTAAAACCCGTAAAACAGCTAGTTTACGGGGAATATAATATCAAGGAGGACTTTCTGATGAATTACGGACATTTTGACCTTGAAAACAAGGAATATGTCATCACAAGACCCGATACTCCCTCGGCATGGGCTAACTACTTAGGCTCACCCGAATACGGTGCTATCATTTCAAACAACGCAGGCGGCTACAGCTTCGTTAAATCCGGTGCAAACGGACGTGTTATCCGTTACCGTTTCAATGCTGTTCCCAACGATCAGCCCGGCAGATATGTATATATCAAGGACGCTGAGGACAATGATTTCTGGTCGGCTTCGTGGGCGCCCGTATGCAAAGCCCCTCGACAGCTACAAGAGCGAGTGCCGTCACGGTACAGCCTACACTGTCATCACCTCAGAGTACAAGAAGATAAAGTCTGAGGTTACATACTACGTTCCTATGGACGCTACTTATGAAGTATGGGCTGCAAAGATAACCAACACAGATACAAAGCCCCGTAAGCTGAGCGTTACAGGCTACTGCGAGTTCGTTAACGATCCCAACTACGAGCAGGATCAGGTCAACCTCCAGTACACCCTGTTCATCACAAGAACATACTTCAAGAACAAGTATATCCACCAGATGCAGAATGAGATATACAACCCCAACAGCGGACGTTTCTTAGGTCTTGCTTCAGCTAAGGTTGACGCTTACTGCGGCGACCGTGACGCTTTCGTAGGCTCTTACAGAACATACAACAACCCCAAGGGCATTGAAGAAGGCTTAAAGGGCGACCTTAACTACAATACAAACTCCTGCGGTGCACTCCAGAGCGACATCGTTTTACAGCCCGGCGAAACAAAGGTACTCACTTATGTTCTCGGCGGTCAGAAGACAGAGGCTGAAATTGAGGCTATCATCGCTAAGTACGAGAATGAGAACGCTGTAGAGAAGGATCTTGCAGAACTTAAGAACTACTGGCACTCAAAGCTTGACAATCTGCAGGTAAATACTCCCGATGCAGACTTCAACAATATGGTAAATGTATGGAACGCTTACAACTGCTTCATCACATTCATCTGGTCAAGAGCCGCATCATTCCAGTATTGCGGTCTGAGAAACGGCTTCGGCTACCGTGATACTGTACAGGATATTCAGGGCGTTATCCACCTTGCACCCGAAATGGCAAAGAAGCAGATCGTATTCATGCTCTCTGCTCAGGTTACAAACGGTGCAGGTCTGCCCCTCGTTAAGTACGATCACAAGGCAGGACAGGAAAACCACCCCGACGAAAACGATGAAAACAGCGTATACGCTAAGCAGACAGGTCACCCCTCATACCGTGCAGATGACGCTCTGTGGCTGTTCCCGACAGTTTACAAGTACATCTCCGAAAGCGGCGACCACGCATTCCTTGACGAAGTTATCTCGTATGCAAACGACGGCGAATCCGGCACAGTATACGATCACTTAAAGAGAGCTATCGACTTCTCGATGAACCACCTCGGCAACCACGGCATGCCCGCAGGTCTTCACGCTGACTGGAACGACTGCTTACGTCTTGGCAAGAAAGGGCGAATCTACATTCGTAGCATTCCAGCTTGTTTACGCAGTAAAGATCTTAAAGACATACGCTCTTGAGAAAGAACGATGCAGAGTACGCAAAGTACCTTGATGAAGTGAAGGCTAAGCTCGACGAGATACTTTCAGCTTGCTGGAACGAGGACAGATGGATCCGCGGCTACAAGGAGGACGGCACTGTTATCGGTCAGAGAACAGATCCCGAGGCTTCAATGTGGCTCAATCCTCAGTCCTGGTCGGTCATCTCCGGCTTTGCAAGCAAGGAACAGGCTGAAAAGGCTATGGACAGCGTAGAAAGAGAGCTTAACACTCCTTACGGCGCTATGGTTATGTATCCTCCTTATGTTAAGCACGGCTTTGACGGCGCTCTTATGCAGTGCTTCAACAAATGCACAAAGGAAAATGCAGGTATCTTCTCACAGCCTCAGGGTTGGCTGATACTCGCAGAGTCAAAGCTCGGTCACGGCAACCGTGCATATAAGTACTGGAAGGAAGCAGCTCCCGCAACCTACAACGAAAATGCAGAGCACAGAGTTCTTGAGCCCCTATGTTTACGGTCAGTTCGTTGAAGGTAAGGACAGCCCCTTCGCAGGTCGTGCTCATGTACACTGGCTGACAGGTACGGCTTCTCCCGTTATGGTAGGTACTACAGAGGGTATCCTCGGTCTTAACCCCGAAACAAAGGGTATCGTGATTGATCCTTCTATCCCTTCAGAGTGGAAGGAATACACAATGAAGAAGACATTCAGAGGCAAGAAGCTGAATGTTACCGTTAAGAACCCGAACGGCAGTGAACACGGCGTTAAGAGCGTAACGGTAAACGGTGAAAAGATTGAAGGCAAGCTCATTCTTGACAGCATCTTAAAGGCTGAGAATGATATTGTTATCGAGCTTTAATCGGCAGAATAAATAATAACAGCACCCCCGTTCAGTTGAACGGGGGTGCTTATTCTTATACTGTCTTATTTTAGCTTATTTTAGCGGTATGACCACATCGGAGCAGAACACCTTGTTCTTATGATAGAAGGTTGCCGTACCGCCGTGTTTTTCGGCTGTGAACAGCACCGATTCAAGCCCTCATGCCGTTACCGCCCTTGGTGGTGGAATAATAGTGTCCGCCCTCACAACGCACTTTACCGTTAAAATTATTTTCGGCTACTATGTAAAGGTTGCCTGACGCATCGTCAGCCTTTACCGAAAGTGAGATTCTGCGATCGTTGTTTTCAGGAAGCATAAGGCTTGCGTTTACCGCATTTTCAAGTATGTTACCGACTATACAGCAAAGCTCGTCGTCGGTCAGCGCAGTCTCCTTGTTATCGCCATCAATCCGCAATCTGAGAGTAATGCTGTGTTGCTGTGCCTGCTCTTCAAAGTGACACAGCAGAGCGTTGAGCGCATAGTTTCCGCAGTAACGCACGGGCGATCTGCTCGGAAAGGTATCTATATAGTTATCAAGATAGCTTTTCAGCTCCTCTATATCGCCGTCATCGGCAAGCGTCTTTATAGCAATGATGAGTGCTTGAAATCGTGACGTATGCGTGAGGTGTCCTCAAGATATTTCTGCTGAGCGTCATACTGCTTCTTCTGCATTTCAAGCACACTTATATGCTCCTTGTCCTTGCCGGCTTTCAGCGAAGCGGACGCTATGAAATAAAACACGGTATACATAAGCACGAGCATAATAAACATAAGCGTTGTTATCAGGATATAAACCAGAAAAACACGGTTAAGATAAAGCGTCTGATAATGCACGGGCTGTACCGTAAAATTGAATCCGATAAACATAAGCGACATTACTATCGAAATCAGCCATACCCTTCTGTACGGAAGCCCGTTTATAAGATGAGAGCCGTATTTTGCTACCGGATAAGCAATAGCGGCGGTCACTGCGCAGGATATTCCAAGCTGTATCAATGCGCCGTCGGTGCTGAAGGTCGGCGTTCCAAGCTCAGGGTGTATAACTGCATCAATCATTATGGCATAGTTCTTGCAGAAGCTCATTATAGTAAACGACAGCAGAAACGTTGCAAAGCATTTGACAATATCCGCATCGACAATGACCCTGTACGCAAGGAACAAAGGCACAAGCAGAATATAGAAGACTACCTTCGGCTCTACAGGGAGCAATGCTGTTGCGCCCGAAACTATCACCGTCACCATAACAAGCACGCCTAAAAACAACGGGAGGACATTTTTGATGGAATATCTCATCTTGTCCTTCATAGGCAGTAAGCAAAGCACCGTCGCAGGTACGATTATAAGGGCAGGATAATGCCTCGTTTACAAATCTACTCAGCATCTCATTCATCTGACCGTCACCTGATCTTTCTCAAATTCGCTGTGAATACGATTCAGAACGAAACGTGTATAGTCGTTTTTTTTGATCTGCGTCATCTTACGGCGGCTTATCGGAACGGTATCGCCGTTTATCATCAGAAAATTTTCACCGTCAATACGGGCTACATTTGCAAGCGACACAAGCATGCCCTTGTTGCAGGAAATCACTCCTTCGTATTTTGAAAGCGATTCTTCCATTATCTTATGCGTTGTACGGATTTTCAGCGGCTCGTTTCCGACCAGAAATACGTTTACATAATGTCCGAACACGAGGTATAGACAAGCGATGACAGCGGTATCACCGTACCGTCGGGGAGTGCCGCCGCACATCCCGTATTCTTAAGCTGTTGCGCTACGGTTTCGGCAAGCTGTCTTATGCTTTCCGCCCTTACGGGCTTCAGCAGATAGAAGTTCGCCTTTACCGCATAGCTTTCACTTGCGAACTCGTTGCTTGTGGTGACAAACACCAGCATAACATTCTTATCCAGCACCCTGATACGTTTGGCGGTTTCTACGCCGCTCATTCCGCCCATATATATGTCAAGAAAAATCAGATCGTATCTGCCGGCGGAAAACTGCCTGAGCAATTCCTCGCCGCTTGTATATTCGTCTATATTGCCTACGTTCAGCCCCACTTTTTTTGAAAACGGAAAGCGATTATTGCCGATGACAGCTTTTCACGCTCTGAGTTAAGGTCGTCCGTAATTGCTATTCTGAGATCCATTGGTTATGCACCTTCCGCTTTGCTTGGTTTACATTACTGTAATTATGTCCTATTATGATTATACTATATTTCCGCTTTTTGTGCAATAAAAAAATTCTGCCCCGCAATGCCTTTTCAAGCCCGATTTGCGCCGATTAAAGCCAATTTGTTGTTACAGCTGAACGTTATTGTTATAATATTTATCGCAAAACATCAAACAGGAGGTTCCTATGGAAAACGAGAACGAAAAAAGACAGCCGACACTGCTGTCAGAAAAAAAGCCGGATATGGACAAGCTCACCGAGCTTATAATAGTAATAATGCTGGGCGTTACCGCCCTGCTCACAGCGTGGGCAAGCTGGATAGGCTCGCTTCACGGCGGAAATCAGGCTACCAACTATGCCACCAGCAACAATCTTGCCTCCGAGGGCAACTCGGAATATAATGCAGGCGTTCAGCAGATGAATCAGGATATGATACTCTGGAACGATATAAGCTCATTGCAGATTGAAATCGTCTTTGCGCAGAACAATAATAACGAGGCTGAGCTTGCAAAGCTGTGCAACCAGCTGTTCTACAAGATGGCGGAGAACGTTAGTGAAACAATGGCGGCAAAGATCGACTGGAACACTGCCGACAACAGCAGCGGCGATCCTCAGGCAACTATACTTGCGTGGCTCGAAAAGGAAAACAGTATGAGCTCGCCCTTCTTTGACGAGAATTATGTCAACAGCTATTTCACAAAAAAGCAAACGAGCTTCTTGCACAGTCGCAGGAGGTACTTGAACAGGGTCAGAAGGATAATTCAAACGGTGACGCATTCGGTCTTGTAACGGTCATCTACAGCGTTGTACTGTTCTTACTCGGTATTGCCGGCTCATTCAATCATAAGGCGAACAAATATGCTGTGGTAATTATCGCTCTTGTCGCATTTGTTATCGCAACAATCTATATGTTCACCCTGCCTATGCCCACAGGCTTCAACATCACCAGCTTCTTCAAGGGCTGAACCGATTAATGCCAAAATGCAACCGATTTACGCCAGTTAATTGAATTAAACAATTTCGGTGAGTATAATTTGCTAAGGTTGGAAAAACAACCGATATTACATAATCAGAGGCGGACATACCGCAAAGAAAGGAATAATTATGAAGAAAGTAATCAAGTCGGTCATTGCGCTTGCAATGGCAGCAGTAATGGTAATGGCACTCGCAGCTTGCTCAGGCTCGGCAAAGGATAAGATGAAGGGCGACTGGATCTACGAAACTATCGCAGGCGATTCTGTAGCAGACTATGCAGCTAAGCTCGGCGTTGACGAATCAGCATTCGCATCCGTATGGACATTCACAGATGATAAGGTTATAATAAAGTCAGTTGCCGCTACGGAAGAACACAACGTTCAGTACAAGAGCAACGGTGCAGAAGTAATGGAAGTAGGCAGCACAGACAAGAATTCAGATGAGCGTAAAGCTTGAAAACGACAAGCTCTCTTTCAAGCTCAAGGGCACTGACGGCAAAGAGTATGACTACGTTATGAAGAAGGGTACTATGGAAATAGGCTCATCTACAGCAGTAAAAGAATAATTTTATAAACAACAGCTCCTTACAGTTGTTTTTTCTTAATGTCACTTTAATGTGACGAAGATCTTTTCCTTCAGACAGCGGCATCGGTTTTCCGGTACCGCTGTTCTTCATATAAAAAAGCAAAACCGCCGTTATGAGAAACGGCGGTTATTCTTATAGGAAACAGAAAATATCGGTAATATCAGGCGCTTATCGGAGCGTAACGCTCAGACATAAGCGTATCGAGCATAGCTTTGTAAGGGTTAAGCTCACCGCTTGCCACCATCGAGAAAAGTCTGGGCGAACAGCCCGAAACCAGCGCAACACCGTTCTCGTTCATTGTGACAGGCTGCTGAGCTTTTCTGCTCTCAGCATTCCAGAAAACTATCTCGGGGAGCGTATATCCTTTTTCGGCATACTTTCTCCTTGCACATTCGAAGTTCGTTTTGCCTGAGTTATCCGCACACTCGTCAAACTCCATATCCGAGATTATATATAACCGTTTCGGAAGCTCTTCCTGCGGAAGATTATACTTTACGGCGGTTTTCAGCAAAAGATTGAACACAGCCGATATATTCGTGTTTGCGACTTCGCTGTACCGACGGCAGTACTCCACCTTTCCTGCAATATCACTGCCCTTTATTTCGACAAGCTGAGGTCTTTCAGAAAAAGGTTATAAAATGATTATGGAACCTGCCCTTGTTTCTTTCGGCGAAATATATTCCGAGCGACAGCGCAACAGCGATTGCTCTGGGATACATCGAACCCGAACCGTCAATCACGGCAAGAGCGTTTTCATCGTTGCCGAAATCTTCGAGGGCGTTCCACGTCACGTCCATTGCGTTGCGTTCCTCTGCGGACAGCCCGTCTGAACGCCAGTTGAAGCACCGGAGCGATAACATCATACGGGGTCAGTACGCCCGTGTGCATTTTCGCTTTGCCGTTTTTCACATTGTCGATATACTCGCAGTAGCGGTCATAGTCGTTTTCATAGAACGCACCACAATATTTCAGCATTGCGAGAGCGGGCAGCTTTGAATAGTCAAAGGTATAGTCCTGCACACGCAGGCGGTTTTCAACTATATCAATCTTTTTTCTCAGTGCGACAACTGTTTTACGGTACTGCATTTCGCTCATTCCGAGCAGACGTGCAAGACGGCGTGCCGTGCGTACCGTTTCCTTGTTTGATGCGTTGACGGAAGGGAGCCATTTTGCAAGAAGCGACACGCCCGTGTCAGACGCTATATCCTTTTTGAGCTGACCTTCTATGATCCGCAAAGCGTCCTTTTCGCAGGGCGTACCGATAAGGCACAGCAGATCGTCATATCTGCCGTACTCAGCGATGTATTCTATGTTTCTGCGTACGCTCTCAGGCTCATATTTTGCAAGGATAGTTCAGTATTATACGGAACACTCTTCGTTCCCCAAGACCCTCACGGACATCACGGGCGAAGAAAAGCGTTTTTACGGCAAGATTCTTATCCTCCGAATACGCTTTTACAAAGCGGTCGATAATATCTTTTTTCGGCACTGCTGCGGATCGCTCCTATCGTACCGAACAGATCAAGGCAGTGCGATTTTGTGCTTATGTAGGTCGCTGCGCCGTTTTCGGTCAGGGTCATGTTTGATTCTTCTTTTAAATAGTCAAGCATTGTGATTTCCTCCTCTGCGGCGCAGAGCAGGTTACTCACACGCCTTGAAATTATATATCGGTTTCAGCACTTCGATAACATCTACCGACTCTCTGATAACGTCAATAATATCCGACAGCGACTTATACGCCATAGGCGCTTCGTCAAGCGTTGAATTATTGACCGAGGTCGTGTATATGCCCTCCATGCTCTTCTTATACTGCTCAATGTCGAGCGTTTCCTTAGCCTTTGTTCTCGACATAATCCTGCCTGCGCCGTGCGGCGCGGAATAATTCCAGTCGGGATTTCCCTTTCCTCTTGCAAGCACGCTTCCGTCCCTCATATTTATCGGAATAAGCACAAAATCGCCGCTCTTTGCGGAAATTGCGCCCTTGCGGAGTATGCGCTCCTTGGTATCAATGTAATTGTGTATCGTATGGAACGCAGACACGGCAGTAAGACCGCACCTGTCAAGGATTATCTCAGCCATACGCTCACGGTTACGCTTTGCAAAGCGCTGACATATCTCGACATCATAAAGATAATCCTCAAGGTAATTATCATAAAGATAGCAGAGATCTGCGGGCGTATCAGGGACTTTCGCCTGCCACTCTTTTTCCATCGCCTTTAACGCAGACTGAATTTCGGTGCGTCTGCCCTGCTCCTTATACGTCTTTATAAGCTCTGCTTTCTTTTCAAAAAGCTCGCCCTTACCGGACGCAAGCTCAATTGCAAGGTTCTGATAATACTCAGCTACCCTGCTTGCCTAAGTTACGGCTGCCCGAATGGATAACAAGGTACTTGTTGCCGTCTGAGGAAACGTCTATCTCGATAAAATGATTACCGCCGCCAAGCGTACCGAGGCTTCTTTCAAGCCGTTTTGCCTGTTCAAGATGTCTGTAGCAACGAAGTCCCGTAAGGTCAAAACGTTCATAACGTCCGTCCCATACATTTCTTCCGCTCGGTATGTAGTGTGCGGCTTCGTCTATCTTACTAAGGTCGATTTCCGCCTTTCCAAGCTCTGCTGTGTACATTCCGCAACCGATATCCACACCTACGACATTTGGTACTGCCTTATCGGTTATCGTCATTGTCGTACCGATAGTGCAACCCCTGCCTGCGTGTACATCGGGCATTATTCTGATTTTTGAGCCTGCGGTGAACTCATAGTCGCACATTCTGCGTATCTGTTCTATCGCTTCGTCCTCGACTACTTTTGCGTAACATATTGCTGTGTTGATTTTCCCTTTGATTTCAAAGCATATCTCTGCTCTCCTTTCTCAAAAAATAAGAACAACGTCCCTTAAAAAAATATGATGGGAATAGGCAGGGACGCTGTCTGTTAACAAGACGCAATTAAAAATGGGTGTACGGACTTTAACCGCACTGTAACAAGCCATAAGGCTGTGTCGCCGTCAGGTCGGCAAAAATGGTGTTTAAAAAAACACAGGTGTAAAATGCTGCTGTATGCGTCTTTGCAAGGCACTGATATTTTCCACATATAAATAATATGAACTGCTGTCTGTGCCTTAAACACTCTGCAAGGCACTGTTTTTAACCTCATATAAAAACTGCTGTCAGTGCCTTTTTGTCTGCGGTGAAGCTTTCCTTCACCGCATGAGTTTATTATACAGGATGGGATTTGGTTTTTCACGGAAAAAAAGCTGCGAACTATATTTGTTCGCAGCTTTAATATGATTTATTAAGGCAAATTGCTATATTACCCAAAATTGCAATTTTGCCGTTATCATCGAAGCAAGCTACAGCATATCGCCAACACCCTTGCCTTTCAATGAACGCTCTGTTGGTTTTGCGTCCTGCAAAACTCTGGGCGTTCAATTTCGGGCATCCATGCCCGCCCTCGAAAAAGGGGAGGTGGATTGACGGCAAGGCGCAAGCTATATTTTTACAACGTTTTTGTGCGATATATCCGACTTTAGAAATCGTCAAATCAATCTGCCGTCAAGACGGTAGGGATTGAAATTGATAGCACTCCTATCCTCAAAACTTCTGAGCAATCACAATCCCCACCGTCACGGCTCGGAATAGTTTCATAATTATAAAGGTTGGATTATCTGAATACTGTGCCACAAGGCAAAAACTTATATCAGCCGTGCCACCTCCCCTTTTTCGAGGGGAGGCAAGTTTAGTGCGTGGCAAAGGGATTATTGTCCTTTTGCAATGGTTGTGGGAATGACAAGGGTTGGTGCAACGGGAGGAGCGAGCATGACAAGAGTGACGGCAATTTGCTTCACTTTCTGCACTGAAAATTCATCTCACCCCGCACCTTTTCTGCTCTTCCAGTCTTTCCTTTATCAATCCGACAAAGCTATCCGGGCTTATAACTTTAACGCAAGGTCCGAAGGACAACACACGGATAACAATCTCCGTTTCATCGGTTGCGTAATATTTCAGATGAAGCAGATACTTATTATCGTCAACACGCTCCGCCTGCTTTTCAAAGTGTGCAAAGTGGAGCATTACACGCTCGAGCGCATTCCGCTCGTCATTTATCTGCAGGGTAAGCTCTCTTATCTGCATTGTTTCCGGCTTTTCGTTCCACAGACCTGTGCCTGTGTACAGCTGACAGTTTATAATTCTGCCGAGATTTAACTGTCTGTACTTACAGCCGTCCATTATTACTCTTATCTTATCGTCCTTTTCCGAATATTCAAACCCTTTTGGGAAAAACCTCAGCGTTACTTCCTTGCCATAGCGGTTATTCAGCCTTGCGATTATCGGCAGCTTGTTCTTTATGGCATAATATATCAGCCTGAACCGACCGATATAGCCCTCATCGCCAAAATCATCACCGTCCGAGTATTTATCGTATACTTTATAATCCTCCTCAGTGAAAAGCGGTTCGACATCGGATAAGTCGGGGAACTGTACATCAAACAGCCTCACTCTCTTATCAAGCGATACGGCTTTCAGCCAGCGTTTCTGAAGCAATGTCAGCGGCATTGTCGGCTCGTGCTTTAAAAGCGGTTTTAAACTGCCGTCAAGCAGTTTCCACTTTCCGCTTTTAAGCGACGGCATTATAGTCAGCACGCTTTCGGAAAATGCGTTTTTGCTCACGATACGGTCAAGATCCTTCTCTGTCGTATTCTTGTCGAATGCGGCGGTGATTATCCTTGCGACCGTGTTATAATATGCCGAGTAAAGCTCACTGAATATCATCGCTCTCACCTCCGCTGTCAGCCGTGTTATCTTCTATGCCGTATATTTCATACATTTTCTCTATATCGGCTTTAAAATTATTTTCAGCTGTTCTGTCCGAAAAATTGAGCCTTGTTATACGGCAGATAAACGTGCGTATCCACGGTATCATTTCGGTAGTGTCGAATACATCGGCAGAGTATCTGTAATGGTTATCGTCTATTTTTTTTTCAACCTTACCGCACCGCTTTTCACATTCAAGGCGGTTTACGATATACTGCTCATCATCGGCTATTCTTATATCAAACTCAACGTGTTCCGTGCTGTCGGTATCAAGCCTGCCGTTTACGCCCCACATACAGCTTTCAGCCGCATTCAGCTTCTCCCTCAGCTCGTCAAACCTTTCGCACGGTTCGCCGATTTTTTACATCGGATATGTAATCAAGCCGATACGAAAAAAGCCTGTTCAGCTTTATATTATAGGCTATAAGGTGCTGTCTGCCGTTCTGTGCGCTGATATAAATTCTCAGCGGTACCAGCCCTACTGACATCGGCTTGTCGCTGTGTCTGCCGAGATTTTCCACAGTGACAACAGCTTTTCTTCTGCATTGCGTCAAAAAGCATAGCTGCTATATCGCTGTCAAGCGCCTGCGTGATATAGTGGTGCTTGAATGTGAAAAGCTTTTCGTGCGGCGGTAATTTGTCCGAGATAAACGAGCCGATAACACCGCACGGTGCGGTTTCTCCGAAAAAAGTCAACAACATCGCACAGCTGTGACACATCAACATCGGGAGAACGGCTGTAAAGCACCTTTCGGCCCTGCTTTTCGGTTATGATAATGCCCTCGGCGGTGTATTCCTTGAGCTTTTTTCTGAGGGTCGATTCGTCAAACGTAAAATCCCCCGACAGCAATGAATCAATCTCATCTACAAGCTCCGACAGCGTCAGCTTTATTTCGGGAGTGCAAAGTATATCGAACACTGCGAAGTGCAGAGTTATATCCCCGTCCGTAAAGCTCTTTGCTTTCCACGCCTTGTAGAAAGGGTTTTTACAGGCGGTGCGGCTGTCTACCGACAGAAATACATTTCTTGCCCTCGGCGGTTTTTGCAAAACGCATATAATCCCCGAGCCAGCTTTCTACCCTGCGCCGCTCATCGTCATACGAGCGTGCGCTTTTTCTGTCATAACCGCTCCTGCTCTTGAAGCCGAATACATAGAACTCACGCATATATGAACGTATTTTCTCAAAGTTCTTTATAAGCTCGCTGTAAGCCATATCCGCTCCTTTCGGCATAGTAAGATATACCCGACTGTGAGGACAGTCGGGTAAGACATTATGTAATTTTATGCTCCTATATCAAGTGCAGGTGCGGTACCTATCGTATATCCGTCTGCACTTACGCCTGCGGTAGTGCCGTCCCAACGATAATTTGTGATTTCATCGCCGTTGTCATCTACCCACGCCTTGCTTGTTCCAAAAGCGGGAACAACGTTTATATCGGAGATATTCGTCGTATCGGGCGTATACCACACCGACACGCACACGCCTTTTATGCAGTTCGCTCTTATTACGCCGCTGGATATTGTAGGAAAACATCACGCAGATACATTCCGAGAAGTTCTTCGCCGTACTGAGAATTGACAGTATTGGTCGCCTGCGTTACTGTTGCGGCATTTCCCCATGTCACTGTGTCGGGAGAAAATGCTGACGGGTTCTGCGCCGCATCAATATACCACGTTCCGTCAACAACGGAAATAGTAAATACTTCTCGACAATCTTCCCCCATAAGCATATAGTTCTTGCGGTTTGCGTCCGCCATTGTCAGAAAGTAGCCTATCTGCTTTTTCAGTTCCGATGCTGTGGTATTCGCAGAACCCACAGTCGCTCTTATTGTTATTCCGAGCAATGTAGGAATAAGTATTGCGGCAAGTACACCGAGTATCGCTACAACCACTATAAGCTCTACCATTGTAAAACCGCAGTTCTTCATTCTTTTCTTTGCTTTGATTTTCAAATTATGTGTTAACTTTCTCATACTCCCTCCGATTTTAAGTTATTAGTTTAATAATACCATACCTTTATATAAAAAAAAATCAATAGTATTTAAGAAAGTTTTACCGTATGAACCGTACAGATACAAAAAATCCCCCGACTCAAAGTCGGGGGATAATATGTGCTTTTAGTTAATCAGAAGATTAGCCAAGTGCCAGAACGGGAGCTGTACCTACTGTGAAACCGTCTGATGTGATACCGGCTGTGCTGTTATCCCAAGCGAAAACATCTGCTGACCAAGCGTGCTGAGCGTCAGCACCGAATGTGGGAACACCAGTAACACCAGCTACAGTAGATGAATCTGCAGTGTACCAAACTGCTACACAGCTACCACCGATTATGTTAGCCTTTGCAGCACCGTTTGATAATGAGGGGAATAAATCGGCAAGGTTGATAGCTAAAAGCTCAACTGCTTCTGTTACGCCTGCCTTTGGTGCGCCTGCTGTACCTGTACCGCTGGTAGATGTCCACTTAATTGTGTTACCTGTCTTGAATGCTGTAGTATCCGATACAGTAACTGTCCATGTACCACTTGAAACTTCAATATCAACTGTTGTTGTAGCTGTACCCTTCAGAGGACCGTAACCTGCTGTATCAGCGTCTGTTAAGAACTGGTTGATCTGCTTCTGAATTTCAGATGCAGTTGTGTTAGCAGATGTTACTCTTGAGTTAGTAACGAAGCCCAGCATTGTGGGGATCAGGATAGCTGCGAGTACGCCGATGATAGCGATAACAACAATCAGCTCAACGAGTGTGAAGCCTTTCTTGGCTTTCAGTTTCTGTAATTTCTTTATCATGGGAAATTACCTCCTTGAAAAAATGTAAAAGTTTTTTTATGTTTAACGGTCTGCGCCGTTAAATCCAAAATTCCCCGTCGGTCTTCAGAATAAATATATGCCGAAGAATTTCTTCTCAGCACCTTTTCTGTTACCCTTGGTGTTTTCTGTACACTAAGAATATCATACTCCATTCAAAAAAAGCAATAGCCAAATTGCTAATTTTTGTGCTAATCTTCAATTTTAGTGAATTTTAGGATATAAGCGATTTCTTTTTGTTGTGCATTTTGCACAATGTTTGTGTAACGGGGTTACACACAACGCATCTTTTGTTGCATTTTATAATAATCCCACTGAAAACTTACCAGAAAATCCGACCAAGTTTTCAGTGAACCGCACTTATAAAGCAAAAGAACCCCCTCCGGCTCTCGCCTGAGGGGGGGTGGGCAGGATTTGTTACATACGCTTGCCCGCTATCGTCTTTATAAACGATTTTTTTTTAATTCCTGCGGTTTATAGAAGAACGAAGATTCCGATTTACTTAGTCTGTTTTCCTGCTGCTTTAGCGAAAGCAATTCTATACTACATATAAAATCCGCTAACTGTAACAATCTGTACTCACCCGGTGAAGCTTTCCTGAATTCAACGTTGCTCAAAAGCATAGACAGGATAGTATTAAGCACAAGATTAAGCTCTGTTTGTCCGTTATCATAATACACATTAACTTTGTCGAAAGACGAAAAGTAGTCGTAGTTTTTGCTGACAAACGACTTTATTTGCTTTTGAAAGCTGTGTACTCAGTGCGAACTTATCTCCCGCAGTCTTCCTGTCTATTATAATTGAATTATGTTTTATCGGAGCGTGAAGAAAAAAAGCAACGCATTTTATAAAGCAATTGTCTGCGTTCGTCTATTGCCATATTATGATACGGAACCTCTCTTCTTATTATCGGCGCTGTATGTATATAAGAAAAGTCGAGATCCATATACGACAGACTGCTCTCGAGTTGTTCCAGTGCCTGCTTTAAATCTTCCGATTGATTATGCAACACCAATGTTACGATGTAATAAGGCGAAGCGTTGTTCACTTTACCAAAATCGCCCGATTCATCAACAAATACGCTTAATATCTTTTCCATTTTTCGTTATCCCGCAATCATAAATCTAAAAAAATGACGGGGAAGTGTCCCCGTCTGCGGTGGCCCAGATCATAACGACCAAGCCAAAATGCAGTATACTGCACTTTTATTGTATTCGTATTTATATCATAAAAATTCAACTTTGTCAAGATTTCTTACAGACTAAGCAAAAGAACCCCCCCTCAGGCATATCGCCGGAGGGGGTTCTCTATATTAGTTTAAAACATTATGGAGCTTGCGATTAAACTGTTTCGTCAACGCCGTAGTAAGCATTGAGGTACATCTGCTTGATCTCGCTCATCAGCGGGTATCTGGGGTTAGCGCCGGTGCACTGGTCGTCGAATGCCTGCTCTGTCATAGCGTCAAGTCTGTCTAAGAAGTCCTTCTCATCAATACCGTAGTCCTTGATTGTCTTCTTGATGCCTACAGTTTCCTTGAGCTGTTCAATCTTAGCGATGAACTTCTCGAACTTCTCTTCGTTGTTCTTACCTGTTACGCCGCAGAATTCAGCAACTTCAACGTATCTCTCAAGAGTATGGGGGTGATCATACTGTGAGAATGTACCCATCTTTGTGGGGTTGGGAACTGCGTTGAAACGCATAACGTGTGTGATAAGCAGAGCGTTAGCAACACCGTGTGGCAGGTGGTGGAAAGCACCAAGCTTATGAGCCATGGAGTGGTTAACACCAAGGAATGCATTTGCGAATGCCATACCAGCCATAGCAGAAGCATTAGCCATCTTCTCTCTTGCTTCAACATCTGTCTGACCTTCAGCGTAAGCTCTGGGCAGATACTCGAAGATATTCTTTGCAGCCTTGAGAGCAAGACCGTCTGTGTAGTCTGTAGCCATGATCGATGCGTAAGCTTCGAGGCAGTGTGTGAGTGCGTCAACACCTGAAGCACTTGTCAGACCCTTAGGCTGTGTCATCATGTTGTCTGTATCAATGATTGCCATGTTGGGCAGTAACTGATAGTCAGCAAGAGGATACTTAACGCCTGTCTTTTCGTCAGTAATAACTGCGAAAGGAGTACACTCAGAGCCTGTACCTGAAGAAGTGGGGATAGCTACGAAGTAAGCCTTTTCGCCCATCTTGGGGAATGTGTAAACTCTCTTACGGATATCCATGAATCTCATAGCCATATCGAGGAAGTCAACATCGGGATGCTCGTAAAGTACCCACATGATCTTACCTGCGTCCATAGCAGAACCGCCGCCGAGTGCGATGATAACGTCGGGCTGGAACTGCTTCATCAGCTCTGCACCTTCCTTAGCGCAAGCAAGCGTAGGATCGGGAGCAACGTTGAAGAATACTGTATGAGAAATGCCCATCTGATCGAGCTTATCTGTGATAGCCTTTGTGTTGCCGTTATGATATAAGAAGGAGTCTGTTACGATGAATGCCTTCTTCTTGTTCATTATTGTGCCCAGCTCATCAAGAGCAACAGGCATAGAACCCTTCTTGAAGTAAACCTTCTCAGGAAGTCTCAGCCACAGCATATTCTCTCTCCTCTCAGCGACTGTCTTGATGTTGATGAGGTGCTTAACACCAACGTTTTCGGATACGGAGTTACCGCCCCATGAGCCGCAACCCAGTGTTAATGAGGGGAGAAGCTTGAAGTTTGTAAAGGTCACCGATACCGCCGTGTGAAGAAGGTGTATTTACAAGAATACGGCAGGTCTTCATTCTGTTGGCGAATTCGTTAATCTTCTCACGCTCTGTAACAGCGTTGCAGTACAGAGATGATGTATGCCCGTAACCGCCGTCAGAAACGAGCCTTTCAGCCTTTGCAACTGCGTCTTCAAAGTCCTTAGCCTTGTACATAGCGAGTACGGGAGAGAGCTTTTCGTGTGCAAACTCTTCTTCGATGTCTACGCTTTCAACTTCACCGATAAGAACCTTAGTCTTGGGGTCAACCTTAACGCCTGCAAGCTCAGCGATTGTAGCGGCCTTCTGACCAACTATCTTTGCGTTGAGTGCGCCGTTGATAAGGATCGTCTTTCTTACCTTTTCTGTTTCTTCGGGATTTAAGAAGTAGCAACCGAGTGATGCAAATTCCTTCTTAACCTTGTCATATATCTTGTCGAGTACGATTACTGACTGCTCAGAAGCACAGATCATACCGTTATCAAATGTCTTGGAGTGAACGATTGAAGCAACAGCAAGCTTGATGTCTGCTGTAGTATCAATGATTGCGGGTGTGTTACCTGCACCAACACCGAGAGCGGGCTTACCTGATGAGTAAGCAGCCTTAACCATTCGGGACCGCCTGTAGCGAGGATTATATCAGCGCTTCTCATAACTTCGTTTGTGAGGTCGAGCGAAGGAACGTCGATCCAGGCGATGATGCCCTTAGGTGCACCTGCAGCAACTGCGGCATCCAGAACTACCTTAGCGGCAGCGATCGTGCTCTTCTTTGCTCTGGGGTGGGGGCTGATTATGATACCGTTTCTTGTCTTAAGACAGATAAGTGTCTTGAATATAGCTGTTGATGTGGGGTTTGTTGTAGGAATAACTGCGGCAACAACACCGATAGGCTCTGCAACCTTCATTGTACCGAAAGCCTTGTCTTCTTCGCTAATGTCGCAGGTCTTTGTGTTCTTGTAAGCGTTGTAGAGGTACCTCGGCTGCGTAGTTGTTCTTGATAACTTTATCTTCAACAACACCCATGCCTGTTTCTTCTACTGCCATCTTAGCGAGCGGGATTCTCATCTGGTTAGCGGCGATTGCTGCTGCCTGGAAAGATCTTATCAACCTGCTCCTGTGTAAAGGTTGCGAATTCCTGCTGTGCAGCTCTTACTTCTGCCATACGAGCCTTGAGAGCGTCAACATTGTCAACGATCAGCGGGCTTACGGGAGCAGATTCAGCTGTCTTGTTGCTTACGATTTGCTTCTTAGCCATTTTGTCCTCCTGAATGTTTTAAACTGTTCTTTCTTATTGTACCGTTTTTGCGGTCTGCTATTATAGTTTACCGCAGGGTCGGCGGTTTACCCATTTGTTATTTTTTTAACAATATCATTATATCAATTTGAAGCGCATTTTGTCAATCTTTTTTTTTCTATGAAAATGGCTAAAATTAGACCGCCGCTTTTGTGCATATTGTATAATTGAAGGTGGAGAGAGGCGGATATGAGGAAAAAAAGCAGAATCATTCAGTCTGTTATGCTTTATTTAATTGTAATCAGCTTTTGAAATGATCCCCGTATTTTTTCTTTAAGTATCTTCCACTGATATCGGTAGCATCGTGCGCTGCTGAAAAACTCATCGTCGCCGACTTCCGTTGAGAAAACAGTCGGCTTATCTTTTTCAAGGTTAAATATTATATGATAGTTTTTAGCATAGATATTACCGTCATTTTCATTGGGTGTTTTGCTGTTGTCAATATACGCAAGATAAGATTCACCCTTTTGCATTGCCAACGGTATGTTGACACTGAATATATACTTACCGTTTCCCTCTTTTAAAGTGTTATACAAACCTACCCATGGATCTTCATAATACCCTGATGTTAATTCTCCGGATTCTGTTTCATAACGTTCCCGCGACATTTGGTAATATTGATCAAAAAACGGCATTTTTCCTTTATAAGAAGATGTTACTTCATAAGGTTCACAAATATAAACCTATATCACCGTTTTTATATACACATTCTTTACCGCAGTCATCAAGTATTTCATCGATAACGACAGGGGTGTATACTCCTCCTCTTATATCACGGTTCATTACCTGTACATCTCCGCACTTGCCGTTATATACATAATAACTGTCGCCAACGACATGACATTTGATTGCTACAGGCTCAATTGATTCATATGCGTACTCTTTAATATTCTCTATAGTAGGCTCAAAGACTTTATAGATGTCATAATAGTCTGAACCTTCATTTGTGAATATTGTTATATTGGTAATCTCATTTTTATCTTCATCATACGAAAAACGTCTGATACCCCTCGATATTCTTTACAAGATTTTCTTCACTTTCCTTGCTTGTATTATCAATTACAGAGCTGTTTTCCGTAGCCGAGCTTTCGCCTGAACTTTCGCTTTTACTTTCAGTAACCGAGCTCTCGCTCGGCGGTGTAGTATCACCTACACCGCCGGTTGCAGAGTTACTTGTACAGCCGAATAACATAAGTGCTGATAAAATAAGTGCTGATGCATTAGTAATTTTTTTTCATGGCATTTCCCTCCATTTTTTTGATCAGACTTGACTTATCATATAATGATATAGAGTTACTTATTGTAGAATTGCTTTTTTTCATTATTGAATCCGGATAAAAATAAGTTTCATTTACACCTAAATTATCATTGCTATGACACAATTTAAGTGCATGACCTACTTCGTGTGTTATAGATGCTTTCTGTTTTTCTGCGGAAAGTGAATTAGACCTTTTCGCATCGTTGTTTAAGAATATAACACCTTTTGACCAGTTTAAGTTTATATAATTGCCAATATTATTATTAATACTCAGATAATTATCTGTTGTAGCATTAGGCAGAAATTTTGCGTATGTTTTTGAAAAAGATTCTAAACCTGTTGAAACAAAATTTTTTTCTTGCAACAGTAACATTCAAACCCACGTTTGGATTAGAGTTTGGTGGATAAGCTTTTACTGATATTTTTTATTGCAAATACCATTCCATGCTTCTGCTGCACTTGCAAAATTATTATAATCGGTTTGAGTACTGAATATGATATTGAGCTTATATGTACCGGATTGCCCCGAATACCCGCCTTTCCAACTTGAGGGATAATTACTGGTTGCTTTGGTAAGTATCAATCGGTTTGCTTGATTATCAGTAAGGGCAAGGCTACCGTCAGATTTTTTATATAACCATTTACTGCTATACTTATTTTTAATTGCATAGGTACTTGAGGTTATTCTTTCAAAATCCCAACAGAAATATGGATTGATTTCTGAAGAGCAAACCGCAACTGTAACATCTGAGCCTGATGTAGTACAAATAGCATAGTTCTTGTTATTTCTAGCTCCTGACCAATATATTAAATATCCTCCGCTTACTGATTTCTTTGTAATCCAAACCTGATTGCAGTTAGTATAATAAGAACTATTGTCTACAGTGCTTTTTTTGGATAAAGCTTTCTGTTAATGTCGACGAGGGAATATTCTAAACAATTCTTACTATATGTCTTAAACACATACGACATACCGTCAATAACAGGATTCCACTCTACAACAACTTTCGGTTTGGAACTGCTGTACTCAGTCATATAGAAAGAGCGGCGTAGTGACGCATTTGTTTCATTGGCATTGGTTATAACTATGCCCTTTTTTATATCGTATCCGGCATGCTTGCTTGCTATTGCTAATTCTGTGAAATCAAAAGAACAAACACCGCTCTTTTTTATTGTAGTAGTGCTCATCACCTTACTGTTTGCATTTGTGTTAGCGTATATGGGCGAACTTTCGCTCCAACCTGAATCATTAAGCGAAAATCTTACCTGCAATGTAGAAGTGCCAGAATTTCCCGTACCCTCATACATATACAACTTAACGCTCTCTATCTCACTTACTTTAAGACTTTTATACGTTTCATTGCTGTCAAGACCGGAATCGCATTATACGTCTGCCTGCACCGTATGTACTGTCCTGATAACCTTACTGTACCTATAGAATACGAACCGAAGTTTGTTGTACTCTTCTTGCTGTATACAGGAGCGTCAAGTATTGTTTTTGAACTTCCGCTTCCGCTCGTGTTGATTTTGATTGTCGGGTCTATTACAACCGGATATACGGCTTCATTTTCAAGCCATTCGTTATCAAGAGTTATAGTTATTGTATATCTTCCGTCGTCGTTTTGTACTGCCGTATATCCCGTAACATATCCCTGCGGTACTATCGTGTTTTCGCCGTTTGAGCTGTCAAATAATATAACCTCACTGACAGTACCGACAACCTCATTTATTTCATCGTCAACGATTGAAAAATAACCGTCCTCTTCTCTGAGAACAAGACCGTTCGTATCAACGTCAAAAGAAAACTCATTCTTTCCGTTATATCTGTCAAGTATGATATTCTCTTTTACCCCGTTGAGCTGTGCGCTGTATTCTATTGTTGTATCGTCCCCGAATACATCGGTATATTCAACTATGTCGTGTTCGTCATATTTGTTTACTGTTTCGGTTATAATATCCGATACATTCGCCTTATCCGAATCGACAGGTGACATTTCTATAGTATATTCGCCGCTTTTAACGATAATGCCTGTTTCGTTGTCGAGCTGTTCGGGCATATATACGTTTATATCATTATCCGCACTTACAAATGCATAACCGTCTTTGTCCGATTCAGACAGCTTTGTGCTTTTATCACACACAGTTCCGTTTTCATCGGTGTACTTTACAGGCTCATCAAAATAGTACATTGTTTTTGAGCCGTCTTTATTCTGATACACTATCGAATAATCATCTGTTTCCTGCGCAAATAAACGGTTTGCGTGCTCCTTTTCCTTTATATCCTTTGCAGATATAACTTCGGGTATCTCATAGTCTTCAAGCTCCTTATTCGACAGTTCAACAAGATCCAGATCGCCCGGCAATAAGTCTTTCATAAGATTTCTGTCAGCTTCTTCAAAGCTTTCTACATTTGTGATGTTTTTCGTTATCGGCATTTCCGTTTCCTTGTGCATATACAGGTATGCTTGTTGAGAGTAGTGAAATTGCTAATAGTAAAACAGTGAATAAATGTTTTTTCTTTTTTCATAAGTACCTCCGTTTTATTTTTAATAAAGAAACACATTCTCTATTGTTAGAATATCATATATACTATACTAAATCAAGACTTGCCCTGATATTTTGTGAAATGTACCCAACATAATTTGTCAAAATAGCCAAGTAACGGCTTGCCCTCGCTCTTTCTTATCTGCTTTAACTTTTCGCTGAAATCCATATTGTCATCCTCCTGTTTTCGTTTGGCTTTTGTGAACAGCTATATCATACCTTGTTTTTTGAGCAGCCGCAATAAACATATGCTTACAATCGTTATTTTCCTGTGCTACTTTGCGTTGCATACAAGAAAATCGGTATAGCAAAGCGGAATGTGAAGCCACATTCCGCCGTTATTTTCAATTAAACTGCAGCAGCATAACAACAAGCGCTATTATAAACACAGGTGAGAATATTGCAAGCAATTTTCTGTGCTTATGCTCTCCTCCGACAGGCGAAAGCCTTGCCGCTCCGCAGAATGCAAGCAGTACCGCCACAAACGGCGCCGCAAAGTAGGAGATATTCACGATAATGTTTCCCAGTGCCGCCGCCGCATTTACAAGGCCGTCCCATAAACCGCCGATGCCCGTGAGCTGTTTCTGATACGTTATGACCGTAACAAAGAAGTTATTTATCAGATGAAGCACCATTCCGGGAATTATCGAGTCATATCTCACCGCCATAAGTCCGAAGATCACGCCGCTTAAAAACGCATACGCAAACTGGTCGAAATTTCCGTGAGCAAGCCCGAATATCCGTGCTGACAGGATAATCGCAGGCGTATCGCCTATGGGCTTCAGCGAGCGGAGCAATAAGTGACGGTAAATCATTTCTTCAAATACCGGCGCAACGAATGCGGTAAATATCAGCGTTACAATGCCCGATGGAGAAGCTCGACGGCGCAATAGCGTCCATCACATTCTCTATCTCTCCCACTCCGAACAGAAGCTGAAGAACATAGTTTATGCAGGTGGTTATATTACTTCCCCACATCGCAAAGGCAAACATCGCAGGGATAAATATAAGCGGATAATACGACTTGTTTTCATACTGGGTATCAAGCCGCCTCAGCGGTCGGTATTTAAGATAGACCGCACCGAATGCCAGTATTTTCGGCAGATATGTCGATATATTGCTGAACGTGTAATTCAGTACGGTAAACAGTGTACTGCCCGTGTCAAGCCCTGCGCTCACAAAGCCCCTGAGCAAAAAACACCATCGCAACAAATATTACCTTCTGAAACAGCACGGATATGATAAGTGCTATTCCCAGATCAAAAGCATATCCTGCGTATATCCGCAGGCTTCAGGTTGTCCTTCGAAGTAAGCGCATCAAAATCCTGCTGTCTGTATCTGTCCGCTATGACAGCAATAAGGCTTTTCTGCATTTTAACAGAGTCCTTTCGTTAAATAATCATCACAACTATTATATACGCAGTACACGCAAGAAATCCCACGATAAAAAGCGGATTCTTTGCAATTGCGGCAAATTTCTGCTTTTTGAAAGCTCCGGATAATTATTTACCGGACGGTAAAGTCGGTTGTTCTTCAGCTTTCCTATAGCAGCCCCATTCCGACAAGTGCAATTATCAGCACAAGCACGACATAAATCATCAGCACAGTAAGATAGGCTCCCTCGCCGCTTGTCACGGGGCTTCCCTTCTGCATCTTTGACATCGCCGTTACAAACGTGTCGGTTTTGACCGCAACAACGGCTATTGCCGCTATCGAGTTGAACATTGCGTGCATTATAGTTGTCGGCATAATACTGCCTGTCGCATATCTCACATATCCAAGACAGATACCCACTATAAACGTATAGCAGAACTGGTGTATATTTCCGTGCGCCATACCGAAGCAAAAGAGCGGAAACAAGTATCGCAAAGAGCCGTTGCCGTAAGGCATAAGCGAGGTCTGTATAACGCCTCTGAACCAGTATTCCTCAAACAACGGAGCAAGGATTACCATCTGTATGAACAAAAACGCAAGATACCACGCACCGCTTCCCGTTCCCGAAGAAACTATCGGAGTAAGCGTATCCTCGACCGCCGATTGATTGTGTATAAGCAGAAATGATACGGCAAGCACTATTATATTAGCTATCTGACCTGCGCCGTACATAGGTACAAACCACGATATAGCCTTGCCGAGCCTTTTCGGCTTTTTGTACACCGTCTTGTCAAACCGATAACCGAAAACCCTTTGCGGTAACCGCTATCGCAAGGCCGTATAATATAATTATGCTCGAAAGCGACTGCACAGACGATACTATCTGACTGTCGCATCCGCTCATAACAGTGCCTATAAGCCACGCCGCCGCATCTGCAATACAACGTGCCGCAAATATTATTATAAGCGCAAGCCCCGCTTTCCCGCAGGCGCTCTTGAAATCAGCGGCGCACATCGAGAACTTCTCCGTTTCCAGCATTTCCTTTACATAGCTTGGCAGAGCAAAACAGCCCTTGTGAAGCTCTGTATTATAATATCTTGTCTTAATTCCGAGTGAATTCCAGTGCTGTTCATCAAGATCCTTTATCGGATCAAATCCCTTGCTCGCAAAGCCGAACAGCCAGTGTCCGCTTGCATATGTCGGGATATGAGCCTGATAAACGGCGCACACGGGGAACACCGACTTTATACGCTCGTGCGCCCTGCACATAGCCTTTGCGTCATTTACATAGAACGGGCTTTCGTGCTGATTCACAAGTACGCCTGTATCGGTCAGCGCATTATAGCAGTTTCCGTAGAACTCAGGTGTGAAAA